>WBZU01000196.1_pt1 | contig 58541 bp, 51 predicted proteins | sample 5204311 | NCBI WGS metagenome assembly WBZU01 (sample SAMN12344359, study PRJNA552823) | activated sludge metagenome | biome: Activated sludge suspended growth; feature: Nitrification reactor; material: Wastewater; isolation source: activated sludge from nitrification reactor of wastewater...
CGAACTCAAGCTCTTCGCCCACAACGGCTCCTGCAGCCCAGCCGTCCGCATCGTACCATCAGATGAATGTAACGTTAGCGCTTATGCCCCGCGGGGGGCAGGCCGGGCGCAGCCCGGCCCTGGGGGCACTCAGGGCGGCGGCAGCTTGGCGATCTCGCGCTTGATCGCCGCGATGTCGCCTTCCTTGCGCTCGATGCCGCTCTTCATCTCGGCGACGCGATCCAGGTACTTCTGGTAGTTGCGCTCGCCGCCCTGGCGCTCGGGCTCGCCGTTGTTGTACTCGCGCTTCATCTCGGCCAGGCGCGCCTCCTCGCGGCGCAGCTCGGCTTCGAGGATGCGGCGCGCATCGCTGTCGCGCGCACGCTGCGCCGCCGGATCGACGCGCGTTTCCGGCGGGCGCATCGCCGGCGCCGACGCCGTGCCGGCCGCTTCGCCGCCCGCCTTGGCGGCCGGCGGCCGCGTCTGGATCACCGTGACGGGCGTGCCCTCGACCGGGCGGCAGCCCTTGTCCTTCGCCTCGGCCGCCGAGATCTGGTCGGTGTAGAGCACCGGCGGGCCGGGGCAGCGATAGACCGTGCCGGCCTGCGCGGATGCCGCCGCCGTGGCCGCAAGGCCGATCAGCCCGGCCAGGCCCATGACGCCCCGCGATCGCCGTGTCATCGCCTCCCCTTTCGCCTTCCGGCGGCGGCCGGCCACCCCATTGGTGCCGTGCCGCTGCGCGGCGGCGATTGTGGCGCACCCACCGGCCGGGCCGATGCAGCGAAAAGGAACGGCATCGCCTGCCGTCCCTGCAACTGCGCGACGCGCCCACCGCCGGTGCCGTGGCTTGCGGCGTTCGCCCGGCCGGCGCCTACAGCGCGTAGTACATGTCGAACTCGACCGGGTGCGTGGCCATGCGAAAGCGCGTGACTTCCTGCATCTTCAGCTCGATGAAGGCATCGAGGTAGCCGTCGCTGAACACCCCGCCCTTGGTCAGGAAGGCGCGGTCCTGGTCGAGGTAGCCGAGCGCCTGGTCCAGGCTGTGGCAGACGGTCGGGATCTTCGCGTCCTCCTCGGGCGGCAGGTGGTACAGATCCTTCGTGGCGGCGTCGCCGGGGTGGATCTTGTTCTCCACGCCGTCCAGGCCCGCCATCAGCAGCGCCGCGAAGGCCAGGTACGGGTTGGCCGAAGGATCGGGGAAGCGCGCCTCGACGCGCCGGCCCTTCGGGTTGGCCACGTAGGGGATGCGGATCGCCGCCGAGCGGTTCTTCGCCGAGTACGCGAGCTTGACCGGCGCCTCGAAGTGCGGCACCAGCCGCTTGTAGCTGTTGGTGCCCGGGTTGGTGATCGCGTTGAGCGCGCGCGCGTGCTTGATGATGCCGCCGATGTAGTACAGCGCGAAGTCGCTCAGGCCCGCGTAGCCGTCGCCGGCAAAGAGGTTCTTGCCGTCCTTCCACACGCTCTGGTGCACGTGCATGCCGCTGCCGTTGTCGCCGACGATCGGCTTGGGCATGAAGGTCGCCGTCTTGCCGTAGGCGTGGGCGACGTTGACGATCACGTACTTCTGCAGCTGCAGCCAGTCGGCGCGCTGCACCATCGTGCTGAAGCGGGTGCCGATCTCCATCTGGCCGGCGGTGGCCACCTCGTGGTGGTGCACCTCGACGGGGATGCCGAGCTGCTCGAGCAGCAGGCACATCTCGCTGCGCAGGTCCTGGCCGCTGTCGATCGGCGGCACCGGGAAGTAGCCGCCCTTGACGCCCGGGCGGTAGCCGCTGTTGCCCTGCTCCGACTTGCGCCCGTTGCTCCAGGCGCCCTCGTCGGACTCGATCTTGAAGAACGCGCCGGACATGTCGTTGCCCCAGCGCACGCCGTCGAAGATGAAGAACTCGGGCTCGGGCCCGAAGTAGGCGGTGTCGCCCAGGCCCGAAGCCTTCAGGTAGGCCTCGGCGCGCTTGGCCAGCGAGCGCGGGTCGCGCTCGTAGGGCTTGTGGTCGGCCGGGTCGATCACGTCGCAGCTCAGGATCAGCGTCGGCTCCTCGAAGAAGGGGTCGACGTTGGCGGTGTTCGGGTCGGGCATCAGCAGCATGTCCGACGCCTCGATGCCCTTCCAGCCGGCGATCGACGAGCCGTCGAAGGGGTGGCCGGCGTCGAACTTGTCCTCGTCGAAGGCGGACACGGGGACGGAGACATGGTGCTCCTTGCCGCGGGTGTCGGTGAAGCGGAAATCGACGAACTTGATCTCGTGTTCCTTCACCATCGACATCACGTCGGCGACGGTCTTGGCCATCTGGGTTCTCCTGGAAATGGACGAATCGGGTTGGGGATTCAGGGTCCGGCCGCCGTCGGCGGCGGACGCTGCGGAAATTATGCAGAAAGCGTGCCAGCCGCCGGCCGCGGCAACGCCCCCGGGGCCAGCCTGCGGCGATCGACCCGTTTCGCGCCGTCTTGAACCAATTCAGTGCACGACCGGCACCAACTTCGACACTCGCCGATGCGCGCACCATTTTGGAGCATGCGGCGCATCGCCTTCACGGGTCGTCTCGCACCGGTGGCGCCGCCGGCCGGGATCGGCCCGGACGACCGGCGCAATGGCGGTTGCGCCGTCGGCGCCGGCCGTGCGCGCCGGCGTGCAGGCCGCCCGCCCCCCGGGCCCCGCTCAGGCGCGGCCCTCAGGGCGCCGGCAGTTTCGGCAAACCGGGCCGCGCGTCGGCGGCAGGCTCTGCGGGCAACCGCAGCGCAGCGTCCGGCACCAGTTCCACGTCGGGCGCGGCCGCGGGGGGCTGCGCCCGCTGCCGCTGCAGCGCCGCCAGCGCGAAGTGCGCGAACCACAGCGCCGAGAACGCGAACACCAGCGTGTACAGCCACACCGACACCACCAGCAGCAGCGGCGCGAACACCAGCGTCAGCGCGCCCGCCGCCCACAGCAGCGCCGGTGCCGCACCCAGGTAGCCGGCGCACACGCCGATCGCCAGCAGCGGCCAGCGCTGCTCGCGCAGCAGTTGCACGCGCTCGTCGCGGCTGGCGTGTGCGGCGAGCACGTCGAAGCTCATCACCTGGTAGGTCAGCCAGCCCCACAGCAGCGGCGGCAGCACCATCACCATCGGCGGCACCAGCCACAACGGCACGCTCAGCGCGAGCAGCAGCAGCGCCAGCAGCGTCAGGGCCAGCGACCGGAACGCGCCGGCCCACCAGCCGGCGCCGTGCTTGCGCTCGAGCGCCGGGAAGCGGCGCTGCGCCACCAGGCGCACCAGCGCCGGCGTCATCAGCCAGGCCACCAGCAGCAGCGACACCATCACCACCACCGGCACCGCCAGCACCACCAGCAGCAGCGGCGCCAGCAGTGCGCGCAGGCTCGCCATGCCGATGCTGTCGAGCCAGCCCAGGAAGCTCGCCACCAGCGCCCATTGCTCGAGCGTGGCGCGCACCGCCGCGACCGCGGGCTCCCAGTACCACCAGCCCAGTGCCAGCACCATCGCCGCCGCCACCGCCAGCGGCAGCAGCGACCACAGGATCACCCGCGGGTGCAGGCAATAGGCGGCAGCGCGCCAGCACGCGTCCAGCAGGTCCTTCATGGTGTCGCTCTCCGGTGGGCCGTGACGAGGCGGATGGGGCTGGGCCCGGCAAGGCCGCCGCCTTGCGGGTTGACGCTCGCGCGGGGCAGCGCCCGGGCAGGCGGGCACGACGACCGGCGGCCCGGCGGGAGGATCAGCGGAGGGATGGCCGGGAGGATTCGAGGCATCGGTTTGCGCGCTGCGGGTCTTTTCCTACAATCCCGCCGTCGGTCCGACACGATATCGGACTCCGGCACATCTGCTGGTTGGAAAGGACGCCATGTCGAGCGACGCCCTGATCCAATTGGGGATCGTTTCAGTCGGTCTGAACAGCTCCCAAACGGAAATCTCGAAGTCGGGATCTTCGGCAAGCCCGATGATCCCGCGGCTGCGGGTGCCGGCGAGCGCCGCCGCACCGCGCGCGCGCCTGCACAGGCGCGTGCGCGCCGCATCGGATCTTCCGGCCCCGGCCGGGCTGCACCACGCGCGCCAGCACCCGTCGCTGCTGCGCAGCCAGCGACGATCCTGAACCGGCCCCGCGGGGCCTCCACGTCCGTTCCGGCGCGCCCGCCGCGCGCCGGCCGTACGGCCTGCATCCGCCGCCGCCGGCGGCGATGCCCGCTTCGACCACCATGATCCAGACCCCCTACTACCTGATCGACAAGACCCGTCTGCTCGCCAACCTGCAGCGCATCCAGGCGCTGCGACGCGAATCGGGCGCCAAGGCCGTGCTCGCGCTCAAGTGCTTCGCCGGCTGGGCGGTGTTCGACCTGATGCGCGAGTACCTGGACGGCACCACCTCGTCGTCGCTGTACGAGGTGCGCCTGGGGCGCGAGAAGTTCGGCGGCGAGACGCATGCGTACAGCGTGGCCTACGCGGAGCACGAGATCGACGAAGTGGTGTCCCACGCCGACAAGGTGATCTTCAACAGCCTGGGCCAGCTCGAGCGCTTCGGCGCCCGCGCCGCCGGCAAGCCGGTGGGGCTGCGGCTGAACCCGGGCGTCAGCGCGTCGAGCTTCGACCTCGCGGACCCTTCCCGGCCCTTCAGCCGCCTGGGCGAGAGCGACCCGGCGCGCATCGCCGCCGCGCTGCCGCGCATCGACGGCTTCATGATCCACAACAACTGCGAGAACCGCGACTTCGGGCGCTTCGACGCGATGCTCGCGCAGATCGAACAGCGCTTCGGCGAACTGTTCGCGCAGGTCGATTGGATCAGCCTGGGCGGCGGCATCCACTTCACCGCGCCCGACTATCCGCTGGCGGCGCTGGCCGAGCGGCTGCGCGATTTCGCCGCGCGCCACCGCGTGCAGGTCTACCTGGAGCCGGGCGAGGCCGCGGTCGCCGACAGCGCCAGCCTCGAGGTCACGGTGCTCGACACGATGCACCACGGCAAGCCGCTCGCGGTGGTCGACGCCTCCACCGAAGCCCACATGCTCGACCTGCTGATCTACCGCGAGCGCGCGCAGGTCGAGCCCGACGCCGGCCCGCACCGCTGCCTGGTGTACGGCAAGTCCTGCCTGGCGGGCGACATCTTCGGCGAGTTCGACTTCCCCGAGCCGCTGCAGGTCGGCAGCCGGATCTCGTTTCGCAACGCCGCCGGCTACACGATGGTCAAGAAGAACTGGTTCAACGGCCTCGCGATGCCGGCCATCGTCGTGCGCGAGCTCGACGGCCGCGAGCGCGTGGTGCGCCGCTTCGGCTACCAGGACTACGTGGACAGCCTGTCGTGACGGGCGCACGCGGATCAACAGGGAGAGACGACGACATGAAGCGCAACATCCTGATCATCGGCGCCGGCGGCGTCGCCCACGTGGCCGCGCACAAGCTCGCGCGCGACAGCGATGACTTCGCCGCGATCCACATCGCCACGCGCACGGTGCACAAGGCCGACGCGATCGTCGCGTCGATCCGCGCCAAGGGCGGGCCGCGCCCGGGCACCGTGCTGCACACCCACCAGGTCGACGCGCACGACAGCGCCGCCACCGAGGCGCTGATCCGCGCCACCGGCGCCGGCGTCGTGCTCAACCTCGGGTCGGCCTTCGTCAACATGGCGGTGCTGCAGGCCTGCCTGCAAACCGGCGCCGCCTACATCGACACCGCGATCCACGAAGACCCGGCCAAGATCTGCGAGCCGCCGCCGTGGTACGCCAACTACGAGTGGCAGCGCCGCGAAGCCTGCGAGCGCGCCGGCGTGACCGCGATCCTCGGCGCCGGCTTCGACCCGGGCGTGGTCAACGCCTACGCGCGCCTGGCGGTGGACGAGTATTTCGACCGCGTCGACTCGATCGACATCATCGACGTCAACGCCGGCCGCCACGGCCGCTGGTTCGCGACCAACTTCGACCCGGAAGTCAACTTCCGCGAGTTCACCGGCACCGTCTGGTCGTGGCAGGGCGGGCGCTGGCAGGCGGCGAAGATGTTCGAGCATCGGCGCGAATGGGATCTGCCGGTGGTCGGCCGCCAGACCACCTACCTGACCGGCCACGACGAGCTGCACTCGCTGTCGCAGCACCTGGACGTGCCCGACATCCGCTTCTGGATGGGCTTCGGCGAGCACTACATCAACGTGTTCACCGTGCTCAACAACCTCGGCCTGCTGTCGGAGCAGCCGGTGCGCACCGCCGAGGGGCTGGAAGTGGTGCCGCTGAAGGTGGTCAAGGCGGTGCTGCCCGATCCGGCATCGCTCGCGCCCACCTACACCGGCAAGACCTGCATCGGCGACCTGGTGCGCGGCCTGCACCGCGGCAAGGCGCGCGAAGTCTTCATCTACAACATCGCCGACCACGCCGAGAGCTGGCGCGAAGTCGGCAGCCAGGCGATCGCCTACACCGCGGGCGTGCCGGCCGCCGCGGCCGCGCTGCTGATCGCACGCGGCACCTGGGACGTGCGCCGCATGGCCAACGTCGAGCAATTGCCGGTGCGCCCCTTCCTCGAGCTGCTCGCCGAGCTCGGCCTCGAGACCTGGGTGCGCGAGGGCGGCCGCGACACCCCGGTGGCCGTGCGGCGCGACCACGCGACCGCCTGAGCGCACCGGCGGCGCAGCCGCTCGTGGCCGGGGCCGCGCGGCCGGCCGACGTGCGGACGCCGGCACGCCGGGCCGGTCAGTCGAAACCGCGCCCTTCGCCCGCCTCTTCCTGGGTCACGCCGTCGCGGATGTGGTAGATCCGCTTGAAGGTCGGGATGATCTTCTCGTCGTGGGTGACGACGATCACCGCCGTCTCGAAGCGGCGCGCCATGTCGTTCAGGATGCGGATCACCGCCATCGCGCGCTGCGAGTCCAGCGGCGCGGTCGGCTCGTCGGCCAGGATCACCGGCGGCTGGTTGACCAGCCCGCGCGCGATCGCCACGCGCTGCTGCTCGCCGCCCGACAGCTGCGCGGGCATCGCCTGCGCGCGGTGCTGCACGTCCAGCGCGGTGAGCAGCTCGAGCGCGCGCCGGCGCGCCTCGTCGTTGGGCACGCCGGCCAGCATCGGCAGCAGCGCGACGTTGTCGGTCGCGTCCAGGAACGGGATCAGGTAGGGTGCCTGGAACACGAAGCCGATCTTGTCGCGGCGCAGCGCGCGCAGGTCGCGCACCTTCCAGCCGCCGTCGTAGATCACCGCGTCGTCGAGCACCATGCGGCCGGACGTCGGGTCGATCACCGCGCCCAGGCACTTCAGCAGCGTGCTCTTGCCCGATCCGGAAGGGCCGATCAGGCCCACCACCTCGCCGGGCGCCACCTGCATGTTCACGTCCTTCAGCGCCAGTACCGCCGTGTCGCCCTGGCCGAAGCGCTTGCTCAGGTGCTCGATGCGGATGCCGCGCGTGCTCATGCGCATCGCTCAACCGATCGCCTGCGCCGGATCGACGCGCAGCGCGATCCGGATCGCGACCACGCTGGCCAGCACGCAGATCGCCAGCACGGCGAAGAAGCCCAGCACCGAGTCGATCGGCACCAGCAGCACGTACTTGGGGAACAGCGGCGCGGCGAAGGTGACGCTGATCTTGCCGACCACGAAGCCGATCACGCCCAGCACCAGCGACTGCTGCAGGATCATCGCGGCGATGGTGCGGTTGCGCGTGCCGATCAGCTTGAGCACGGCGATCTCGCGGATCTTGTCCATCGTCAGCGTGTAGATGATGAAGGCGACGATCGCCGCGCTGACGCAGGCCAGGATCACCAGGAACACGCCGATCTGCTTGGCCGACGTGGCGATCAGCTTGCCGACCAGGATGCCTTCCATCTGCTCGCGGTCGTACACGGTCAGCCGCTTCCAGCGCCGGATCGGCTCGGCCACCTCCTGCGGCGTGGCCTCGGGGCGGATGCGCACCAGCACCGCGTTGACGTAGCCGTTGCCGGCCTGCGACGCGATCACGGCCTCCAGCAGCCCGGGCACGGCGGGGCGGTTGAAGGCCGGGTTGGCCTCGGTGCGGCGGCGCTGCATCAGGATCGCGTCGTTGTCCTTCAGGAACTGGGCCTCCTGCGCGTCCTTCAGCGGGATGAACACCATCGGGTCGCCGCTGGACGACACCATGCGCCGCGTCAGCCCGACCACGGTGTAGTGGTTGCGGCGGATCCTGAGCACGTCGCCGAGGCGGAAGCCGGTGGCGAGGTCGGCCACCGCCTCGTAGTGGCCGCGCGTGATCTGGCGCCCGGCCACGAGCTGCGGCGGCCAGCCCGGCGCCCCGGGCTCGCCGGCGCTGATGCCCACCACCATCGCGCGCACGTCCTGGCTGCCCTTGCCGACCTGCGTGGTCAGGTAGGTGACGTTGGCCGCCTGCGCGACGCCGGGCATCGTGCGGATGCCGCGCCACAGGTCGTCGGGCACGCTGGAGGATTCGGCGTAGGGGCCCAGCGTGTCCTTCTGCACCACCCACAGGTCGGCACCGCTGCTGTCCAGCAGCACCCGGGCGTCGTCGACCATGCCGCGGTACAGGCCGGCCATCGTCAGCGTCACGCCGATCAGCAGCCCCAGCCCGACGCCGGTGAACACGAACTTCCCCCACGCATGCAGGATGTCGCGCCCGGCCAGGCTGATCACGGCGCGACTCCGGGCAGGCGCTCGACCACGTGGATGCGGCTGCGCGCACCGAGCACGGCTTCGCTGTAGACGACCACCCGGTCGCCGGCCGCGAGCCCTTCGAGCACCTGCACGCGGCCGTCGAGGTCGGAGCGGCCCAGCACCACCGGGGCGAAGGCCAGCCCGCGCCCGGCGAGCTTCCACACGCCGCGGCGCCCATCGACCGTCCGGATCGCCGCGTTCGGAATCGTCGGCGCCGCCGGCAGCGCGCCGAGCTGCACGGTGACTTCGGCCAGCTCGCCCAGCGGCGGCAGCGGCACCGGCGGCGCGTCGAACACGATCTTCGCCAGCGTCTCCTCGGTGACCGCGTCGGCGCGCGGCTCGATCCGCAGCACGCGGCCGGCCACGCCCTGGCTGCGGCGCGAACGCAGCACGACCGTGGCCGGCAGCCCCGCGGCCAGCCCTTCGGCGCTGATCTGGTCGAAGCGCGTGTCGACCCACAGGCTCGCCGGGTCGATGACCTCGACCACCGCCTGCCCGGCCACGATCGTGGTGCCGGGGTCGGCGTCGCGCGCCGCCACCAGCCCGGCGACCGGCGCCACCAGCCGCAGGTTGCCGCGCTGCGCGCGCAGCGCTTCCAGCTCGGCGCGCAGCCGGATCGTGTCCGCGCGCGCCGCGGCCAGCGCCGAATCGGCCACCGCCCGCTCCTGCCGCTTGGTCAGCGTGCTTTCCTCGCTGGTGGCGCGCGCCAGCAGCAGCTGCTCGTAGCGTGCAGCCTGGGCCTGCGCGAAGCTCTGCCGCGCCTCGCTCTGCGCCAGCGCAGCCTGCGCGCTCTTGATGGCGGCCTGCTGCGCCGCGATGCGGTCGTCCAGGTCGATCGGGTCCATTTCGCCGAGCACCTGGCCGGCCTTGACCGCATCACCCACGTGCACGTCCAGCCGCTTGACGCGGCCGGCATAGGTCGGGCCGATCCTGTAGGTGTAGCGGGCCTGCACGGTGCCGATGCCGGCCAAGGCGGGCGTGATCGCCTGCGACTGCACCGCCGCCACCGTCACCGCCACCGGGGCCAGCGGCCCCGAGCGCAGCGCGACGTACAGGAACAGCCCCGCCAGCGGCGCGATCACGGCGATCAGCGCCAGCGTGCGGCGCTGCGGGCGCGGAAACTTCATGGGCAGCTCCCGATGCCGCGGCGATAGATGGCGTACACGCCGGGCGCGTCACGGCGGATCCGCGCCACGTCGCCCAGCAGCAGCGACTGCATCACCAGCCCCTGGATGCTGCCCACGAACAGGACCGACGCCACCTCCACGTCCAGCGCCGGGTCCAGCTCGCCCTGCGCCCGGCCTGCGTCGAAGAGCCTGCGCAGCCGCTGGCCGTAGTGCTGCAGCAGCGTCTGCACCAGCGTCTTGGGCAGGCTGGCGCCCGGCCGCTGCAGCTCGCCGAACAGCATCCGCGGCACGCCGGGGTGCTCGGCGATGAAATCGACGTGCGTCATGAACACCGCCTCGAGCGCAGCCGACGGTGTGGCCGCGCCTTCGACGGCCTTGTCCACGCGGGCGAGCAGGCGCTCGGCGACCCAGGCCATCACCGCCTCGACGATGGCCTCCTTGCTTGGGAAATGGCGGAACAACGCGCCCTGGGTCAGCCCCATGCGCTGCGCGATCGCGGTGGTCGTGATGTCGCTGGGGTGCTGTTCGGCCGCCAGCGCGACCACCGCTTCCACCGTGGCCGCGCGCCGCTCTTCGGAAGGCAGATGCTTCGGCAGACCCTGCATGTCGAACTCCGAGTCCGAAAGTAATTAGTCTATTACTTTTGGAGAACCCGGGGGCAACCCGGCTGCGGCCGCGCACGCGCGCGCATGCGACCCCGTAGGCGGTGCGGGCCACGCTGCTACGGCTGCGGCCGCGCACGCGCGCGCATGCACCGCGCCGGCATGCACGGCCCTCGGCCGATGCAACCTGCGCGGCCGCCGGCCGCCGGCGCTGCGCCGCGGCTCGGGGCGGCGCACGGCGCGCCGTGAACCCCTTCACGACACCGATGGTTACGGTGTGGCGGTTACGCCGCGAAACGGCCGCCGCCCCCGAGGCGCGGGGAGTGCGCCGCCGGCAGCGCCGCCTAGCATGGCCGGAACGCGCGGCACCACGGCTGCGCCACCCCCGGAGAACCCGATGCCCTTCAAGCCTGCCGCCGTCCGCCCGCTGATGCCCGCAGACCAGGCGATGCTGCCGAGCGCCGCACGCGCCGCGCTGCGCGAAGCCGCAGCGGCGCTCGACGTGGCCGAGCGCTACCGCAACCCGCTCGAGATGTGCCTGGCGCTGGCGCAGGTCGCGCGCTGCTACCGCGCGCTGCAGGCGCACGAGGCGGCCGAGGCCTGCCTGGGCCACGCACTGCGCTGGGCACAAACGCTGGGCGCGGCCGACCAGGCGGTCGAGATCCTGTGCCTGCTGGCCGAAGCCGGCTGCGCACTGGCCGAACAGGCGCGCGGCAGCGATTCGCGGCGCAGCTACGCGGCGCTGGAGCGCACCCGCGACCACGCCTTCGAGGCCGCCGCGCTGGTCGGCCGGGTGGCCGATCCCCAATGGGAGATCAAGGTGCTGCTGCGCGTCAGCGACGTCCTCGACCGCTGCGGCGACCACGACGACGCGGTGGAGTTGCAGTCGCGCGCGATGCGCCTGATGTACGGCCCCGAAACGGGGCTCGATCCGGTCGATGCGGCGGCCGCGGCCGCCGGCACGGCCGTCTTCGAAGCCTGAACCTGACCCGGGCGCTGCGCACGCCAGGCTGCGCGCCGCGGGGGGCCAAAGAACCCGGCAGCGGCCCGCCGGCCCTCGACTGCACCGGTGCGGCTCAGCGCGCCAGCACCGGTGCCAGCGCGACACCGGTGTGGGTGCCGCCCGCCACCACCCGCTCGGGCGGCCCGGCCGCCACCACGCGGCCGCCGTCGCCGCCGCCTTCGGGGCCCAGGTCGATGACCCAGTCGGCTTCCAAGCCTCATGCTGAAATCAGGCTCGCTGGGAAACGTACCGTTCCCACTCCGCGCACAACTTGCGGAACGAACGGCTGTTGTCGAACGCCTGTTGCAGGTCGATTCGCGCTGTGAATGCAGGCTGGTCGAGGATTTCTCTGTAGGTTCCGTTTCGCATGCGATCCCTCATCCACCCCTTGGCATCGCGCGGCGTTTCGGCGTGAATCACCTCGCCGTGCGGCAACGTGAAACCACGCACTCCATGCAGCGACTGCGACGCCGCGATGAACCATGCCTCGAACTCCCTGTTCGCCAGAACGACCGACAACTGGCGATGCGCAATGTGCTGCTGCGCACGGCGGTAGATCTCTTGCCCAAGATCGGCGGGGCAATCATCATCGGCATCCAGCACGATCAGGATCCATCCGTCGTCTCCACTCTTTGCGGCGGCGAGAAGCAACTGCCTGCGGAATTCGTCGTCCCTGTTCAGGAACCTGTCGCGACGCACCCGGATTGGCTGCAGCGGGTTGACCGCGACCCCTGGCCTCCATTCGGATGCCAGTCGACGCAGCAAGATGGGCAGCGCCGAAACTTCGCCGTCCCCCTCGACGATGGACGCGATGGAAATCATGAAAGTGCTTCAGCAAACAACTCGGACTGGCTTGCGTTCTGTTGCTCGATGGCATTGCGATCCGGAGCGAGCTGATCCATGCGCAGCAGTTCCCCTGCAGAAAACAAGTGGTCGCGCAAGACCGTGCGAGACGCCGTGTCCAACGGTGCCATCTTGGTTTCGCCGCCTTCCGACACCACAGAGAGAATCGAGTCCGCGTCGATGCTGGGGTCGTCCAGCAAGTCAGGGCTGTGACTGGTGACCAACACCTGCGTATGTGCCGCAGCCTGAACCAGCACCTCGCGCAGTGCGGCGCTCGCAGCTGGGTGCAGCGCGGTTTCAGGTTCTTCGATGCCGATCAATGTAGGTGAGTAGTCCACATTGCTCTGCAGTAAGGCAGTGATCACGCCCAACGCGCGCAATGTGCCATCGGACATGTTTTGCGCCAAGAAACGCCATGGGTATTTGGCGCCCGCCACGTCCTGACGAAACTCTAGGGTCTCCATCGGACCGATCGCCTTGCGCTCCAAGCCCTGTACCGTCGGCACGACCGAAACGAGGTATTCGCGAATCGCCGTCAGCCGATCCGGAGCCACGCGCTTGAGATGGCTGATGACGCTGGCGATGTTCTCGCCTACCGGCTTGAGCAAGCGCCCGTCTTGCGGCTTCTGAAGCTCGCGCATCATCTTGGGATTCAGGTTGTAGAAGCCCATGGCCGTCAAGGCATCGAAGACGGGCCTGAATGCCGTGAAGCCCGACGCGGCCACCAGGGCGAGCCGGTCGCTCGTCACTGAAGGAAACGTTGCTTCGCTGGTGTCGCGAACCTGGCCTTTGACAATCCGGAAGAACGGCCCCTTCCCGATGCCCGTGATGACGCAGTCTTCGTTTTGCACCTCATAGCCGCCGCTGGCCAAGGCTCCGATACTGAACGCATACCAACCCTCGCGGCCATCTCGCAGGCGGAATTCGAGACGGATGCCGATGTGGTTGGGGTGGCCGCTCGAGCGCCTGCGCACCTCATCCAGCCCGCCTCGCTCGCTGAGCGCGTTGTCCAGAGAACCTGCCAGCGAGTCGCGAACGAAGTGCAATGCGTCGAGAAAGTTGCTCTTTCCCGCACCGTTCTGCCCAACCAAATACGTGAGCGGCTGCAAGCGGATATCGCACTTGGCAATGCTCTTGTAGCTGCGAAGCACCACGCGTCGGATAAAGGCGGAATCTGTCATGAAAACCTCACAGGCCGAAACTGCTCATGCGCCCCTCGAAATCGCACCCGGCGATCGCCTTGGCCTTTGACCCACGAACTGCTGCACGCGCCGTCTCCGGCAGCTCGCTCTCTAATCCCGGATTGTGGGTGAGTTCGCGTCGGCCCAAATATTCGTGCGGCCCCCGCATTGACGCGGCTGGACCCGCTGTTGCAGCCGGCTCAGCCCCGCCGCAGCACCGGCGCCAGCGCGACACCGGTGTGGGTGCCGGCCGCCACCACCCGCTCGGGCGGCCCGGCCGCCACCACGCGGCCACCGTCGCCGCCGCCTTCGGGGCCCAGATCGATGACCCAGTCGGCTTCGGCGATCACGTCCAGGTCGTGTTCGATCACGACCACGCTGTGGCCGCCGTCGACCAGCCGGTGCAGCACGCGGATCAGCTTCTCCACGTCGGCCATGTGCAGCCCCACCGTCGGCTCGTCGAGCACGTACAGCGTGTGCGGCACCTTCTGGCCGCGGCGCGTGACGTCGTCGCGCACCTTGCTCAGCTCGGTCACCAGCTTGATGCGCTGCGCCTCGCCGCCGCTCAGCGTCGGCGACGGCTGGCCCAGCGTCAGGTAGCCCAGCCCCACGTCGCGCAGCAGCGCCAGCGGGTGCGCGATCGCCGGCATCGCCGCGAAGAATTCCACCGCCTCGTCGACCTCCATCGCGAGCACGTCGCCGATGCTGCGGCCGCGCCAGCTCACCGCCAGCGTCTCGGCGTTGAAGCGCCGGCCGCGGCAGGCTTCGCACGGCACCTTCACGTCGGGCAGGAAGTTCATCTCGATCGTGCGCAAGCCCTGCCCTTCACAGCTGCGGCAGCGCCCGGTGCCGGTGTTGAACGAGAAGCGCGCCGCGGTCCAGCCGCGGGCCCTGGCCTCGAGCGTCTCGGCAAACAGGCGCCGCACCGCGTCCCAGAAGCCGATGTAGGTGGCCGGGCAGGAGCGCGGTGTCTTGCCGATCGGCGTCTGGTCGACTTCGAGCACGCGGTCGATCGCCTGCCAGCCGTCGATCCGGGCCACGCCGCGCCAGTCGGGCTGCGCGCCGCGGCTGTTGACGAACAGCAGGTTGGCCAGCAGCACGTCGCGCGCCAGCGTGCTCTTGCCCGAGCCGCTGACGCCCGTGACCGCCACCAGCCGCTGCAGCGGGATCGCCGCATCGACGCGCTGCAGGTTGTGCAGCGCGGCGCCCTGGATCGACAGCGCCGGCGCATCGGCGGCCACGCTCCGGCGCGGCTGCAACGGGTGGCGCAGCGGCGCGGCCAGCAGCCGCCCGGTGACCGATGCCGGCGCGGCCGCGAGGTCGGCCGCCGTGCCTTGCGCGACCAGCGCGCCGCCGCGCCTGCCGGCACCGGGGCCGATGTCGATCAGGTGCTCGGCATGGCGGATCGTGTCCTCGTCGTGCTCGACCACGACCAGCGTGTTGCCCTTGTCGCTGAGGCTGCGCAGCGCGCCCAGCAGCACGCGGTTGTCGCGCGGATGCAGGCCGATCGTGGGCTCGTCGAGCACGTAGCACACGCCCTGCAGGTTGCTGCCCAGCTGCGCCGCCAGCCGGATGCGCTGCGCCTCGCCGCCGGACAGCGTCGGCGCCGCGCGGTCGAGCGTCAGGTAGCCCAGGCCCACCTGCTCGAGGAAGCGCAGGCGCGCGGCGATCTCGGCGATCACGTCGCGGCCGATGCCCGCTTCGCGCGCGCTCAGGTGCCCGTCGCCCAGCAGGCCCTCGATCCACGCGCGCGCCGCCGCCACCGGCCAGGCCGCGACTTCGCCGATCGGCCGGCCGTCGAAGTTGACCGCGCGCGCCATCGGGTTCAGGCGCGTGCCCGCGCACTCCGGGCAGGGCTGGTCGGCCAGGCCTTCGACCTCGATCTCGTCGCCGGTGAAACGCTGCTCGCGGCCCTGATCGTCGGCGGCGCGCACCGAGTCGTCGAAGGCGCGGCGCTGCTCGCGCGACAGCGCCAGCCCGGTGCCGACGCAGGCCGGGCACCAGCCGTGCCGGCTGTTGTACGAGAACAGCCGCGGGTCCAGCTCCGGGTAGCTGGTGCCGCAAGTCGGGCACGCGCGCTTGGTCGAGAACACCTGGAGCGTGCCGATCGCGGCGGTCGGCTGGCCGGCCTCCAGCGCCTCGGCCAGCCCGGTCAGCGGATGCAGCAGGTGGATCACGCCGCGGCCCAGCTCGAGCGCCTGCGCCAGGGCGGCGCGCAGCTCGGTTTCGCGCTCCGGCGACACCACCAGATCGGCCACCGGCAGCTCGAGCGTGTGCTCCTTGAAGCGGTCGAGCCGCGGCCACGGGTCAAGCGGCAGGAACTCGCCGTCGACGCGCAGATGCGTGTGGCCGCGCGCCTTGGCCCACTTGGCCAGGTCGGTGTAGATACCCTTGCGGTTGACGATCAGCGGCGCCAGCAGCCCGACGTGCTCGCCGCGGTGGCGGCGCAGCAGTTGTGCGGCGATGCTCTCGGCGCTCTGCGGCCGCACCGGCGTGCCGTCCTTCACGCAGTGCTGCAGCCCGAGCTTGACCCACAGCAGCCGCAGGAAATGCCAGACCTCGGTCACGGTGGCGACCGTGCTCTTGCGTCCGCCGCGGCTCAGGCGCTGCTCGATCGCCACCGTCGGCGGGATGCCGTAGACCGCGTCCACATCGGGCCGCCCGGCCGGCTGCACGATGCTGCGCGCATACGCGTTCAGGCTCTCGAGGTAGCGGCGCTGGCCTTCGTTGAACAAGATGTCGAAGGCCAGCGTGCTCTTGCCCGAGCCGGAGACGCCGGTGATCACGTTGAACGCGCCGCGCGGGATGTCGACGCTCAGGTTCTTCAGGTTGTGCTCGTGCGCGTTGACGATGCGGATGACGTCATCGGCCGCGCCGCTTGCCGCGGGCGCGCGCAGCGCCCGCTGCAGCGGCCGGCCTTCGTCGGCCAGGCTTCGCGCCCGCGGCTCCTGGGCGTTCGTGGCATTGGACAAGCCGAGCGCGAGCTCGTACTCGCGCAGCGCCGTCCCGGTGTACGACGTCGGGTGCGCCTTCAGGTCTTCGGGCGTGCCGCAGGCCACCAGTTCGCCGCCGGCATCGCCGCCGTCGGGGCCGAGGTCGATGATCCAGTCGGCCGAACGCACCACGTCGAGGTTGTGCTCGATCACCACCAGCGAGTGGCCGGCGTCGAGCAGCCGGGCGAAGGCGCGCATCAGCTTGGCGATGTCGTCGAAGTGCAGCCCGGTGGTCGGCTCGTCGAACAGGAACAGCTTGCCCTTCCTCGCAATTGCCTGGCGCGGCCCCGCCGCGGCATCGGCCAGGAAGCCGGCCAGCTTCAGCCGCTGCGCTTCGCCGCCCGACAGCGTGGGCACCGGCTGGCCGAGGCGCACGTAGTCCAGCCCCACGTCCACCAGCGGCGCCAGCCGCGCGATCACCTCGCGGTCCTCGCGGAACAGTTGCGCGGCCTCGTTGACGGTGAGCTCGAGCACGTCGGCCACCGACAGCCGGCGCGGGCCGCGCACCAGCCGGACCTCGAGCACCTCGGGGCGGAAGCGCTTGCCGTCGCAGTCCGGGCAGCGCAGGTACACGTCGCTGAGGAACTGCATCTCGACGTGCTCGAAGCCCGATCCGCCGCAGGTCGGGCAGCGCCCGTCGCCGGCGTTGAAGCTGAACATGCCGGCGCCCCAGCTGCGCTCGCGCGCCAGCGGCGCATCGGCCAGCAGCTTGCGGATCTCGTCCCACGCACCGACATAGCTCGCCGGGTTGGAGCGCGCCGTCTTGCCGATCGGGCTCTGGTCGACGAACACCGCATCGGCCAGCCGCTCGGCGCCGAGCAGCGCATCGTGCGCGCCCGGCGCCTCGGTCGCCTTGCCGAAGTGGCGCGCCAGCGCCGGGTACAGCACGTCTTGCACCAGCGTGCTCTTGCCCGATCCGGAGACGCCCGTCACCACCACCAGCCGCTGCAGCGGCAGGCTGACCGACAGGTTCTTCAGGTTGTGCTCGCGCGCGCCTTCGAGCAGCAGCTTCGGCGTGCCTTCGTGCACCGGCCTGCGCAGCCCGATGCCGACCTGGCGGCGCGCGCCCAGGTAGGCGCCGGTGAGCGTGTCGGCGGCGCGCGCCGCCTCGGGCAGGCCGTCGAACACGATCTGCCCGCCGCGCTCGCCCGGCCCCGGCCCCATGTCGATCAGCCGGTCGGCGGCGAGCATCACCGCCGGATCGTGCTCGACCACGACCAGCGTGTTGCCGGCGTCGCGCAGCCGCTGCATCGCCTCGACGATGCGGCCCATGTCGCGCGGGTGCAGGCCGATGCTGGGCTCGTCGAGCACGAACATCGTGTTCACCAGGCTGGTGCCGAGCGCGGTGGTCAGGTTGATGCGCTGCACCTCGCCGCCGCTCAAGGTGCGGCTCTGCCGGTCGAGCGTCAGGTAGCCCAGGCCGACGTCGCACAGGTAGCGCAAGCGCGTGCCGATCTCGCCGAGCAGCAGCCGCAGCGCCTCGTCGCCGCCGCCGTCCAGGCTGTCGAAGAAGCGGCGCACGCGCTCGATCGGCAGCAGCATCAGGTCGTGCAGGCTCAGCCCCGGCAGCGCCTCGAGCTGCGCGCGGCTCCAGCCCACGCCGACCGGCAGGTTGCGCCGCGCCGGATCGAGCACCGCATCGGCCTGCGCCTTCGAGCCCACCCGCCACAGCAGCGCCTCGAGCTTCAGGCGCGCGCCGCCGCAGGCGTTGCACGGCGTGTAGCTGCGGTACTTCGACAGCAGCACGCGGATGTGCATCTTGTAGGCCTTGCTCTCCAGGTAGCCGAAGAAGCGGTGGATGCCGTACCACTGCCGCTGCCAGTTGCCCTTCCAGTCGGGGCTGCCGTCCAGCACCCAGGCGCGCTGCGCGTCGGTGAGCTGGCTCCACGGCGTGTCGCGCGGGATGCCGGCGTCGCCGGCGTGGCGCATCAGGTCGTCGAAGATCTCGGCCCAGGCCGGCGTCATGATCGGCTTGACGGCGCCGTTGCGCAGCGTCTTGCGCGCATCGGGGATCACCAGGCCCAGGTCGACGCCGATCACGCGGCCGAAGCCGCGGCAGGTGTCGCAGGCGCCGAAGGCCGAGTTGAAGCTGAACAGCGCCGGCTGCGGATCTGCATAGCGCAGGTCGCTCTCGGGGCAGTGCAGCCCCGTGGACCAGCGCCACGGATCGGGCTCGGCGCCTTCGCCTTCCTTCAGCCGGTAGGCGTCGAAGCGCCCGCCGCCGCGCTCGAGCGCCAGCTCGATCGCCTCCATCACCCGCGCCCGCTCGGCGCCGCCCATGCGCAGGCGGTCGGCCACCACGTCGAGCAGCTTGCGCCCGCCGGCCTCGCGCTCGGCCTGCACGCGCGCGAAGCCGCTGGCCGACAGCCACTGCGCGACTTCGGCGGCGCTGGTGTTCGCCGGCAGCTCGACCGGGAAGGTCAGCACCAGCCGCGGGTCGCCGGCGGCCGCGGCCCGCTGGCGCAGGTCGTCGAAGATCGTCTGCGGCGTGTCGTGGCGCACCGCCAGCGCGGTCTGCCGGTCGAACAGCCGTGCGGCGCGCGGGAACAGCAGCTTCAGGTGGTCGTTCAGCTCGGTCATCGTGCCGACCGTGCTGCGGCTGGTGCGCACCGGGTTGGTCTGGTCGATCGCGATCGCCGGCGGCACGCCGTCCACATGATCGACCGCCGGCCGGTCCATGCGCTCGAGGAACTGGCGCGCATACGCGCTGAAGGTCTCGACGTAGCGCCGCTGCCCTTCGGCGTACAGCGTGTCGAACACCAGGCTCGACTTGCCCGACCCGCTGGGGCCCGTGACCACCGTCATCTCGCCGGTGCGGATGTCGAGGTCGAGGTTCTTCAGGTTGTTCTGGCGGGCGCCGCGGATGCGGATGAGGCCGGTGGGCATGGCGTGGGGCAGGCCCGGACGACGGGCGGAACCGGTCATTCTAGGCAGCGCACCCCGCCCGCCGCCGGCTGCGGCTGCTGCCGCGCGGCGGCCCGCCCGGGCCTCGGCTGCTGCCGGGATCCAGCCCTCAGCCGGCGGCCTCGAGCGCCGCCGCGGCCGGCGCCGGCCGCGGCGGTGCGGCTTCGTTCAGGAAGCGGCCGATCTCGGCCAGCGCCTGCTCGGCTTCGGGCAGCTCGGGGTTGAACAGCTGCCACACGTGGACCATGTGCGCCCAGGTCTGCAGCCGGGCCGGCGAGCCGGCGGCCAGCGCGCGGTTCACGTAGCGGCGGCTGTCGTCGTACAGCATTTCCACTTCGCTGGCCTGCAGCAGCACCGGCGGCAGCCGCGACAGGTCGCCGCGCAGCGGCGACACCAGCGGATCGCGCGGATTGATGCGTGTCTGCAGCCAGCCGATCCACAGCAGCACCGCGGTAGGCAGGCGCGCCATCGCCGCGAACAGCGGGCCCAGCATCGGGTCGGTCGGGATGTTGGCGCGCATGCTCGGGCTGGCCAGCGTGGCGTCGGTCAGCGGCGACAGCGCCACCGCGGCGTCGGGCGCGCGCAGCCCGGCGTCGCGCACCCACTGGAGCAGCGACAGCGTCAGGTTGCCGCCGGCCGAATCGCCGGCGACGAACACTGCGTCCGCGGCAGCCGCGCCGTCGGGGCCGTGGTCGAGCAGCCAGCGGTATGCCAGGCGGCAGTCGTCGATGCCGGTGCGCCGCGGGTGCTCGGGCATCAGCCGGTAGTCGACGGCCAGCACCGCGCCGCCGGTCAGCCTGGAGAAGCGTGAGGTCAGCGTGCGGTGGCTCCTGGGGCTGCCCATCACGAAGGCACCGCCATGGATGTACAGCGTGCGCCGGCGCGGGTCGGCACCGGGCGCCAGCACCCATTCGCCGGGCACGCCGCCGCAATCGGCCGGCACGAGCTGCACGCCCAGCTCGCGGCCGGCGAACATCTCGTCCAGGTACTTGCGCAGCACGGCATTGCGCCGGCGCATCGGCACGCCGCGCAGCAACTCGGCGGTCTGGCCCAGCGACGCGATCACCGCGCCGATCTCGGGCCCGGGCGCGTCGCCGAGCGCGAAGCGCTCGCCCACCGGTCGGTCGAATGCCCGCAAGTCGGCTCCGCGCAGGTGGAACACGGCCACCGCCCACACGCCACCGACCACCACCACGATCGCCACGACCAGCTCGAGCACATCCGTTCTCCGCAACAGCCCCGCGGCGCAAGGGCGCCCGGACGGCCGGCCGAGCATAGCGCCGCCGCTGCGGGCGCCCTGCGCGGCCGGTCCCGGCGGCGGCCTTAAGGAACCCCTAAGACGCGCTTCCTACAGTGCCGCATCGGGCCCGAGCCCCGCACGCGACCGTCGCGCTGCCGGGCAACTGCAAGCCGTGTCCACCGATGTCCGTCAGCCTGCGCACAGCCGCCATGCGCGAATCCACTGCCGCCGCGCGCCCCGACGCGCTGACAGCGGTGATCGCCGGCTTCACGCTGCTGCGCCTGGTGCTCGCGGCGGCCACGCCGCTGCTGCCGCAGGAGGCCTATTACTGGGTGTGGAGCCGGCACCTCGCGGCGTCGTACTTCGACCACCCGCCGCTGATGAGCTGGAGCATCGCACTGACCACTGCGCTGTTCGGCTCGACCGCACTCGGCATCAAGAGCGCCGCGGTGCTGTGGGGCCTGGGTTGGAACCTCCTGTGGGCGCGGCTGGTGATCGACCTGTTCGGCGACCGCCGCCTGGCCTGGCGCACGCTGCTGGCGCTGAACCTGACGGTGCTGTATCAGGTGCACGCGCTCGGCGCGGCACCGGATGCGCCGCTGATCTTCGGCTGGGTCGGCACGATCTGGGCGGTGTGGCGAGCGTGCCGCCGCGACCAGACCCGCTGGTGGCTGCTGGCCGGCGCGATGGCCGGGCTGGCGCTGCTCGGCAAGTACAGCGCGGTGCTGTTGGGGCCGGTGGTGCTGGGCTTCCTGCTGATGAGCCCCGCACATCGGGTGCAGTTGCGCCGCCCGGGACCGTGGCTGGCCGCGGCGGTGGCGGCGCTGCTGTTCACGCCGGTGCTGCTGTGGAATGCGCAGCACGGCTGGGTGTCGTTCGCGTTCCAGAGCACGCGGCGCATCGGCCAGATGGCCGGACTCAGGCCGCAGCACCTGCTGGGGCTGGCCGCCACGCAGGCACTGCTGGTCACGCCCTTCCTGTTCGCGCTGGCGCTGGCGGCCTTTGGCCGCGGCTTGCGCGACGCGCTCGCACGCCGGCCCGACGAGCGCCGGCTGCTGCTGTGGGTGAGCGCCGCGGTGCCGCTGCTGCTGTTCGGCACGGTCGCGCTGCGCGCGCCGGTGCGCATCAATTGGCTGGCGCCCGCCTGGTGGTCGCTGATCGTCCTGGCCGCCGCGCGGCTGCCGGCCGACACACCGCTGCCGCGCGGCTGGCGCATCGGGCTGGCCAGCTCGGCGGTGATGCTGCTGCTGGTGCTCGTCGTGTTCACGGTGCCGAACCTGCCGCTGCCGCACAACCTGAACAGCTGGAGCGCCTGGCACGAGACCGCGCAGCAGGTCGCGCGCGAGCAGCAGGCACTGCAGGCGCGTGGCGAGCGCAGCTTCGTGTTCGGCCCGAACTACAAGGTCGCGTCGCTGCTGCGCTTCCACCTGCCCGGAAAGCCGCGCACCTACGCGCAGGACATCTACGGCGCGCCGGCGCTGCAGTACGACTACCTGCCGCCGGCCGGCGATCTGCGCGGCGCCACCGGCATCCTGGTGCTGGCCGACCAGGACCAGGCGCAACTCGACCTGACGCGGCTGGCGCCCTACTGCGCCAGCGTCGAGCCGGCGCAGCAGCTGCAGACCGGCGCCTTCGGCCGCTCCGCCCGCCGCACCGAGATCTGGCTGTGCCGCGGCTATCGCGGCCATCCGCGTGTGCACGCCACCAACCCCGCGCCGCCGCGCGACGACGCCGCGCAGGCCGACTGAAGCCGCGATCGGCGCCCGCCCCCATGCCGCAACTGTCCGTCGTCGTCCCCACCTTCAACGAAGCCGACAACGTGGTCGAGCTGCGCGACCGGCTGGACGCCGCGCTCGCCGGCATCGACTGGGAACTGATCTTCGTCGACGACGATTCGCCCGACGGCACCGCCGAGCGGGTGCTGGCGCTGGCGCAGCAGGACCGTCGCGTGCGCCGGCTGCTGCGCATCGGCCGGCGCGGGCTGGCCTCGGCCTGCATCGAAGGCATGCTCGCCGCGGGCTCGCCGCTGGTCGCGGTGATCGACGCCGACCTGCAGCACGACGAGACGCGGCTGCCGGCGATGCTCGAGTGGCTGCGCGACCCCGAGGTGGACGTGGTGGTCGGCAGCCGCTACGCGAGCGGCGGCAGCGTCGGCGAGTGGGTGGCGGCACGCGCGCACCTGTCGCGGCTGGCGACGCGGCTCGCGCGCCGCGTGCTCGAGGTCGACCTGCACGACCCGATGAGCGGCTTCTTCGTGATCCGGCGCGAGGTGGCCGAGCGCTGCGTGCGTGCCGGCGTTTCCGGGGTGGGCTTCAAGATCCTGCTCGACCTGTTCGCCACCGCGCCCGAGCCGCTGCGCTTTCGCGAAGTGCCCTACACCTTCCGCCCGCGCCGCGCCGGCCAGAGCAAGCTCGATGCCAACGTCGCGTGGGAATTCTTCCTGATGCTGCTCGAGCGCTTCTTCGGCCGCGTGCTGCCGATCCGCTTCATCGCCTTCTCGCTGGTGGGCGCCGCCGGCCTGGTCGTGCACCTGGCGGTGCTCGCGCTGCTGTTCGAGGGTCTGGGCGCGGCCTTCCTGCCGGCGCAGGCGGGCGCGACGCTGGTGGCGATGAGCTTCAACTTCGTCGTCAACAACCTGCTGACCTACCGCGACCAGCGGCTGCGCGGCTGGCAGATGCTGCGCGGCTGGTTCAGCTTCGCCGCGGGCTGCAGCGTCGGCGCGCTGGCCAACGTCGGCATCGCGCAGAGCCTGTACGAGCACCACACCGGCTGGGCCGCGTCGGCGGTGGCCGGCGTACTCGTGGGCGCGGTCTGGAACTACGCGGTGACCGCGGTCTACACCTGGAGTCCCAGGTCCGCGGGTCGGCGACAGGCAGCCGCCGCAGCCGCCCGGCCGCGGCCTGCGGCCTGAACGCGCCGCTGCGCGCGCGCCACTGCCCGCGCGCCGCCGATCGCGCGCCGGCGCCCTGCGCGGCCGTTCGGGCAAGATGCGCGCGATGCGCGTGCTGATCGTCGAGGACGACCCGCTGCTCGGCGACGGCCTGGCGGCCGGGCTGCGCGCGCTGGGCTTCTCGGTGGACTGGCTGCGCGACGGCGAGCAGGCCGACGCCGCGCTCGCCGTGGCCGCCTACGACCTGATCGTGCTCGACCTCGGCCTGCCCGGCGCCGACGGCCTGCACTGGCTGCGGCGCTGGCGCCGATCGTCCGCCGCTGCGCCACGCCCGGGCGCGCCGGCCGCTGCCCGCGTGCCGGTGCTGATCCTGACGGCGCGCGACGCGCTCGAGCAGCGCGTCGCCGGGCTCGACGAGGGCGCCGACGACTACCTGGTCAAGCCGGTGCAACTGGCCGAGCTCGCGGCGCGCATGCGCGCGGTGCTGCGCCGCAGTCACGGCCGGCCCGAGCCGCTCTGGCAGCACGGCCCGCTGAGCTGGGACAGCGCCGCGCGGCGTGCCAGCTGGCACGGCAGCCCGGTGGAGCTGGCGCCGCGCGAACTCGCGCTGCTCGAGCTGCTGCTGGCGCACCCGCAGCGCGTGCTGTCGCGCGCCACGCTGCAGGACAAGCTGTACGCCTTCGAGCAGGACATCGACAGCAACGCGCTCGAGGTGCACGTGCACCACCTGCGGCGCAAGCTGCACCCGAAGATCGTGCGCACCGTGCGCGGCGTCGGCTACGCGCTGGGCGCCGCCGAAGACCTGCAACCGTGACGCTGCAACGCCGCCTGCTGCTGTTGCTGCTTGTCGGCGCGCCGCTGGTGTGGACCGCGGGGCTGCTGTTCGACCGCGCACGCGCGCGCCACGAGATCGACGAGCTGTTCGACGTGCAGCAGCTGCGGCTCGCGCAGCAGGTGCTGGCACTGCTGCCGGCCGCCGCGCCCGCCGGCGCCGCACCCGGCGAGGGCGCACCGGGCACGGCCGTGCCCGGCGGCGGTACACAAGCCGGCGGCGCGCCGGCGCTGCGCACGGCGCCGGCGCGCAACCCGGCCGAACGCGGCGACCAGCTGGTGATCGCCGCCTGGACCGCGGCGGGCGAGCCGCTGCTGGTGTCCGCCGACGGCAGCCGCCTGCCCTTCCTGGCCGGCGCCGGCGGCTTCGTCGACCAGCGCATCGATGGCCGCGACTGGCGCACCTACTACCTCGCCGGCGGGGGCCGCGTGGTGGCCGTGGCCCACCGCGTGCACGAACGGCGCGAGCTGGTGAACGCGCTGGTGGCCGGGCAGCTGGTGCCCTGGCTGCTGACGCTGCCGGTGCTGCTGCTGGTGATGGCCGCGGCGGTGCGCACCGCGCTCGCGCCGCTGCGCCGGCTGACCGCGGGGCTCGGGCAGCGCAACCCGGCCGACCTGCGCCCGCTGCCCGAGGACGCGCTGCCGGCCGACCTGCGGCCGCTGGTGCACGCGATCAACGCGCTGCTCGAGCGGGTCGAGCGCGGGCTGGCGCAGGAGCGGCGCTTCACCGCCGACGCCGCGCACGAGCTGCGCACGCCGCTGGCCGCGCTGCAGGCGCAGTGGGACGCGGCCCGGGCCGCAGCGCAGGCGGCCGGCGCCACGCCCACGGCGGCCGAGGCCGGGATCGGCGCCGGGCTCGAGCGGCTGTCGCGGCTGGTGGCGCAGATGCTGGCGCTGGCGCGCATCGACCGCCCCGATGCGGCGGCCGTGACGGCGCCGCTGGACTGGCCGGCGCTGACCGAGGAGCTGTTCAGCGCGCTGCTGCCGCTGGCCGAGGCGCGCCACGTGGAGCTCGCCTGCGACTGGCCGCCCGACGGCCGGCCGCCGTGGCCCGCCGCCGGCGACGCCGGCCTGCTGCAGGTGATGCTGCGCAACCTGCTGGACAACGCGATCCGGCACGCGCCGGCGCACAGCACCGTGAGCCTGCGCCTGGGCACCGATTCGATCGAGGTGGCCGACGCCGGAGCGGGCGTGCCCGAGGCCGATCGCCACCGGCTCGGCGACCGCTTCTACCGTGCGCCCGGCCAGGACGACGCCGGCAGCGGCCTGGGGCTGTCGATCGTGCAGCGCATCGCGCAACTGCACGCGATGCGGCTGCGCTTCATCCACGGCGATGGGCTGCGGGCGCGGCTCGAGCCGGCCGGGCACGAAGGCGGCTGACGAGCGCCCCGGGGCCGGCCTGGACCCAGCCTGCCCCCGTGGGTCCAGGCAATTCGGCACGGCGCGGCGCTGCCGCCGGTTGCAGCGCCCGCCGACCCGCGCCGCCCGCCGACCCGCGCCGCCCGCTGGACACCGGCGCCGCAGCGGCTACGCTATGCCGCATGCGGCGGCGCGTGCGCCGGCCGCACCGGCGGCCGGCCTTGCGCGCTGCGGCCGCCGGCGACCTCACCGGGAGACCGACCATGCGCATCGCCCTGCTCGGCGCCGGGAACATCGGCCAGGCCATCGCGCGCCTGCTCGCCGGCTGCGGCGACTACCGCGTGACCGTGTTCGACCGCAATCCGAAGACGCTCGAGCGCCTGGCCGGGCCTGCGCTCGCGATCCGCATCGTCGACACCGAAGACCCGGGCGTGCTGCACGCCGCGCTGCTCGCCGGCGGCGGTGCCGATGCGATCGTCAACGCGCTGCCGTTCCACCTCGCCACGCGCAGCGCGACGCTGGCGCGCGAGCTCGGCTGCCACTACTTCGACCTCACCGAGGATGTCGCGGCGACGCGCGCGATCAAGGCGCTGGCCGACGGCGCCGCCACGGTGCTGATGCCGCAGTGCGGGCTCGCGCCCGGCTTCGTCGGCATCGTCGCGCAGCATCTGGCGCGCGGCTTCGACACGCTCGACGAAGTCCAGATGCGCGTCGGCGCGCTGCCGGCGTTCCCGACCAACGCGCTCAAGTACAACCTGACCTGGAGCGTCGACGGGCTGATCAACGAGTACTGCCGCCCCTGCGAGGCGATCCGCGACGGACAGCGGCTGGAGGTGCTGCCGCTCGAGGGCCTCGAGCACTTCTCGCTCGACGGCGTCGAGTACGAGGCCTTCAACACCTCGGGCGGGCTGGGCACGCTGTGCGACACGCTCGCCGGCCGCGTGCGCACGCTCGACTACAAGAGCGTGCGCTACCCCGGCCATCACGCGCTGATGCGCGCGCTGCTCGGCGACCTGCGCCTCGCGCACGACCAGGCCACGCTGAAGGCGATCCTGCGCCGCGCGATCCCGTCGACGATGCAGGACCTGGTGCTGGTGTTCGTCACCGTCAGCGGGCTGCGCGACGGCCAGCTGGTGCAGGAAGTATTCGCGCGCAAGATCTTTGCCGACCGCGACGGCGATCCGCCGCGCTCTGCGATCCAGCTGACCACCGCTGCCGGCATCTGCGCGGCGCTCGACCTGTTCCGCGAGGGACGGCTGCCGCGCCGCGGTTTCGTCCGCCAGGAACAGATAGAGTTGCCCGACTTCCTCGCCAACCGCTTCGGCAGGGCCTACCAGCAGCTGCGCCAGGTCGAGTCGATCGGTTGACACGCCATGCATCCCGCCCACGACCTGCTCGCCGCGCTCGGCGTGCCCGCAGCCGCGCTGCGCGGCGGCAGCCTGGACGTGCGCTCGCCGATCGACGGCAGCCTGCTCGCCCAGCTCCCCGAATCCGACGACGCCGCAGCGGCGATCGGCCGCGCGCAGCAGGCCTTCCTGGACTGGCGCAGCGTGCCGGCGCCGCGCCGCGGCGAGCTGGTGCGCCTGTTCGGCGACGAGCTGCGCGCGCACAAGGCCGAGCTGGCCGCGCTGGTGACGCTGGAGGCGGGCAAGATCGGCAGCGAAAGCCTGGGCGAAGTGCAGGAAATGATCGACATCGGCGACTTCGCGGTCGGCCTGTCACGCCAGCTGCACGGGCTGACGATCGCGAGCGAGCGCCCCGGCCACCGGATGATGGAGCAGTGGCACCCGCTGGGCGTGGTCGGCGTGATCAGCGCGTTCAACTTCCCGGTGGCGGTGTGGGCGTGGAACGCCGCGCTCGCGCTGGTTGCCGGCGACAGCGTGGTCTGGAAGCCGAGCGAGAAGACGCCGCTGGCGGCGCTGGCGACCCAGGCGCTGTTCGCGCGCGCCTGCGCGCGCTTCGGCGCCGACGCGCCGCCGGGTCTGCTGCAGCTGCTGATCGGCGGCGCCGGGCTCGGCGCGGCGCTGGCCGACGACCCGCGCGTGGCGCTGCTGTCGGCCACCGGCTCCACCCGCATGGGGCGTGCGGTGGCGCCGCGCGTGGCCGCGCGCTTCGGCCGCTGCCTGCTCGAGCTCGGCGGCAACAACGCCGTCGTCGTCGGCGCCAGCGCCGACCTCGACCTGGCGGTGCGCGGCATCGTGTTCGGCGCCTGGGGCACCGCCGGGCAGCGCTGCACCAGCACGCGCCGGGTGCTGGCGCACGCCGCCGTCCACGACGAACTGCTCGCCCGGCTCGAGCGCGCGCGCGCGTCGCTGCCGATCGGCGACCCGCGCGAGAGCGGCACCCTGGTCGGGCCGCTGATCGACGGCCGCGCCTTCGACGCGATGCAGGCGGCGCTCGCCGCGGCGCGGGTGCAGGGCGGCACCGTGCGCGGCGGCGAGCGCGTGCCGGTGGGCGGCTGGGGCGACGCCTGGTACGCGGCGCCGGCGCTGGTGGCGATGCCGGCGCAGAGCGCGATCGTCTGCGAGGAGACCTTCGCGCCGATCCTGTACCTGCTGCGCTGGGAGCACTTCGACGACGCGCTGCGGCTGCACAACGCGGTGCCGCAGGGCCTGTCGTCGGCGATCTTCACCAATGACCTGCGCGAGGCCGAGGCCTTCATGGCGGCCGCGGGCTCCGACTGCGGCATCGCCAACGTCAACATCGGCACCTCGGGCGCCGAGATCGGCGGCGCCTTCGGCGGCGAGAAGGAGACGGGCGGCGGCCGCGAATCGGGTTCCGACGCGTGGAAACACTACATGCGGCGCGCGACCAACACCGTGAACTACTCGCGCGCGCTGCCGCTGGCGCAGGGCGTGCGCTTCGATTTCTGAGCACGGCGCGCCGGCGTCCGCTCAACCACCGGAGGCCGAAGATGCCGAACACCAATCGTCAGGTGCTGCTGCTCGAGACGCCCGCGGGCAAGCTCGGCACCGAACATTTCCGCCTGGCCGAGGCGCCGATGCCGTCGCCGGCCGAAGGCGAGGTGCTGCTGCGCGTGCGCTGCCTGTCGCTGGACGCGGCCAGCCGCGCCTGGATGCAGGGCGCGACCTACCGCTCGGCAGTCGAGGCGGGCAGCGTGATGGCCGGCCTGGCGCTGGCCGAAGTCGCCGAGTCGCGCGCACCCGGCCTGGCGAGCGGCGACCTGGTGCTCGCCGAAACCGGCTGGCAGGAATGGGCCGCGGTGCCGGCGGCCGGGCTGCGCCGGCTGCCGCGCGTCGAGCCGATCACGCACCTGCTGAGCGTGTACGGCGTCGCCGGCCTGACCGCCTACTTCGGCCTGCTCGAGGTGGGCCGGCCCAAGGCGGGCGACACGGTGGTGGTGTCGGCCGCCGCAGGCTCGGTCGGCTCGCTGGCGGGCCAGATCGCGAAGATCCAGGGCGCCACCGCGGTCGGCATCGCCGGCGGCGCGGCGAAGTGCCGGCTGCTGACCGAGGAGCTCGGCTTCGACGCGGCCGTCGACTACAAGGCCGCCGACTTCCACGCGGCACTGAAGGCCGCGGCGCCCAAGGGCATCGACGTGTACTTCGACAACGTCGGCGGCGATGTCTTCGAGGCCTGCCTGTTCCGGATGAACCTGCACGGGCGCATCGCCTGCTGCGGCGCGGTGTCGCAGTACGACGGCCGGCCGCCGGCCCACGGGCCGCGCGGCGTGCCCGGCCTGATCGTCACCCGGCGGCTGAGGCTGCAGGGCTTCATCGTGCACGACTACCTGGAGCGCTCGGACGAGGCGATCGCGCCGTTGCAGCGCTGGGTGGCCGAGGGCCGCCTGCGGGTGCGCGAAGACATCGTCGAGGGGCTCGAGCAGGCACCGGCGGGCCTGGTCGGCCTGCTGGCCGGCGCCAACGTGGGCAAGCGGATGGTGCGCGTGAGCTGATCGCCGCCGATGTCGCCGCCGATGTCGCCGCCGACTCCGCCGGATCGGCCGCGTGCCGCCGGGAGGCGATTGACCCCGGTCAAGCGTGCGGCAGCGCCGGCGCCGCAGACTGCGGATTTCCGCGAACCCTGAAGGAGCCCGCCGTGGCCATGTACCGGAAGATCCTCGTGCCGCTCGACGGCAGCGATTTCGCGTCGCGCGGCGTCGAGCACGCGATCGCGCTGGCCCGCACCTGCGGCGCACCGCTGTGCCTGATGCACGTGATCGACACCTTCCCGATGGGCATGGAGTGGGCCGACACCGAAGCCTGGCGCGTGCTGATCGACGGCTGGCGCGCGCAGGGCCAGGCGCTGCTCGATGCCGCGCTCGAGCAGGCCCGGCAGCAGGGCGTGCAGGCCGAGACGGTGCTGGTCGAGTTCCCGCCCGGGCGCGTGGCCGACAGCATCGTCGAGCAGGCCGTGCAGCACGGCTGTGACCTGATCGTGATGGGCAGCCATGGCCGGCGCGGGCTGCGGCGCATGATGCTCGGCAGCGACGCCGAGCTGGTGCTGCGCACCAGCCGGGTGCCGGTGCTGGTGGTGCACCAGCCGCCGGCGCATCCGGGCTGACGGGCGGGGGCCGCGCGCCGACCCTGTGCCGCGCCGACGAGCCCGGCGCCGCCCGGCATGCGCCACCTGTTCGAACCCAGCCTGGTCAACGGCCCCGAGGGCGACCCGGCGCTGTACATCGACCTGCGCGGCGAGCGGCGCGCGCTGCTGCTCGACCTGGGCGACATCGCGGCGCTGCCGCCGCGCAAGCTGCTGCGGCTGACGCATGTATTCGTCAGCCACGCGCACATGGACCACTTCGCCGGCTTCGACACGCTGCTGCGCGTGGTGCTCTGCCGCAAGGACCGGCTGGTGCTCGTCGGCGGGCCGGGCTTCGTCGACCGGGTCGAGCACCGGCTGCTGGCCTACACCTGGAACGTGGTGCACCGCTACGCCGTGCCGCTGCAGCTCGACGTGCGCGCCTGGGCGCCCGACGGCAGCGGCCGGCGGGCGAGCTTCAGCAGCCGCAGCGGCTTCGTCCGCGAGGGCGATGCGCGCTGGCCGGTCGCGGACGGCGTGCTGCTCGACGAGCCGCTGCTGCGCGTGCGCGCCGCCTGCGTCGACCACGAGACGCCGTGCCTGGCCTTCCTGGTCGAGGAAAAGGCGCGCGCACGCGTCGCCAAGGATCGCCTGGCGGCGCTCGGGCTGGGCACCGGCCCTTGGCTGCGCGCGCTGAAGCAGGCGCTGCTGGCGGGCGCGCCGGCGCACACGCCGATCCACGTGTGCTGGCGCGACCGGCTGGGCGCGCACGCGCAGCAGCGCAGTGTCGGCGAGCTGGCGGCGGCGGTGCTGGACCTCGGCCCGGGGCAGCGCATCGGCTACGCGACCGACCTGCGCTTCACCGACGCCAACCGCCAGGCGCTGGCGGCGCTGCTGGCGGGCGTGGACCGGCTGTTCATCGAATGCCCGTTCCTGCAGGCCGACGCCGCGCAGGCGGCGCGCAAGAACCACCTGACTGCGCAGCAGGCCGGGTGCATCGCGCGCGAAGTCGGCGCCCGGTCGGTCGTGCCCTTGCACTTCTCGCCGCGCTATGCGGGGCGCACGGCTGAACTCGCCGCCGAAGTGCGCGCCGCGTGGGGCGGCGGCGGCGCCGCCGACGATGCGTCCGCCGCGCGCCCCGCCGCGGACGAGCATCTGCCCTGGACGCGGGCGCTGCGCGGCAGGGCTCGCCGGCTGATGCAACTGCCTCTTGAGGAACGGAGAACCGCTCCCGAGTTCATTGATCCTGAACGCCACAGTTGCGGCGTCGACAGTCCCCCTTAGCGTTTCATGGCGGCCGATGTGCCGAGCTCGGCAAGCCTTGCAGTCCCAGCCCGATGGCATGCAGACTGGCGGCCGCACTGCGGAAGTAGCTGTCCGCCGACTTCATGGTTTCGAAGTTCCGGCCCAATGTCACTGAAATCAGTGGCCGTCTAGGAGTTGGTCCATCTCAGAATTCGAATCTCCTTCGAACGCACCGCGGCGCGTGCAAACGTGTGCTGCTGTCGGGCAATTGCGAACTTTGGAGTGTCCATGACAACCCGTCTAGTCCTGAGCGTTCTGTCGGCCACCGTCGCAATGGCGGGCTGTGCCACTTCTTCGAGGGACATCACACCGTCCTACGTATCTCCACTGCAGTACCAAGGATTTGACTGCATGCAGTTGGCCTCCGAGGCCCAACGCATCCAAGGCCGCGTGGTCGAACTCGGTGGACGGCTTGACAAGGCGGCAGAAAACGACAAGGCCTTGGTCGGCGTCGGCGTAGTGCTCTTCTGGCCGGCGCTCTTTTTCCTGGGAGGAACGAAGGCGCAGGAAGCTGAATATGGTCGGCTGAGGGGAGAGTACGATGCCGTTCAGCAAGCTGCGATCGTGCGGAAGTGCGGAGGTGCCGGTGGTCAGATGACGGCGGTCGTCGCGCCATCTGCAACCATCACCTCGTCTGCAGCCGTCACTCCACCCGCCACATCGCCTTCAACACCGCCGATTGCGCTCGCCGCGTTCAAGGTTACCGATGGCTTCACCAATGTGTCGCGCACGGTCGAGGTTTCGACCCGCGATATATCGAAGGGGTTCCTGCCGGGCGCTGGGGACATAGACAGCATGATGCCACCTGGGGGTTGGGTGCCGTCGAACGCCGAGGCTCTCGGCCGTTGGTCGAGAACGTACCAAACCGTCGACGGCACGAGTAAGGCCGATCTGACTGGCCAAGTGGGGCCTCGCTTGACCCTCGGCACCCCGATGGGTCCTCGCACCGTAGTTCCAGTGACCTACGAAGGATGGGTCGCTCGCACCGGCGTGACTGGCGGCGGCGGCTCGTTCGTCCAACACAGGGCGATCTTCAGGATCTGGTACTCGCCGGATCTCGGCTTGCCGGTGAAGTTTGAATCGTCGATGCTGGCCTCTAGCCCCTACCGGCGCGAGTCCAACGAAACGCTCGAGCTGGTCGCGGTGAACTGACCCGGAATCCGGCCGCAGCGAGCGGCGACAGTGTCAGCGGCGGCCAGCCGGACTACACCGAGCGTGTATCGGCAGCGTGAACAGGGTGCTCGATCCGGACATCAAGGCGAATTTCGACACGGCCGAGCACGCCTGGATATCGAAGTTCCTGGGGCGTCCTCGGATTCGGGGGACTGGGACCGCGCCCCTACCTCGACTCCTTCATCGGCTCGAACGGGGACAGGACGTCGCCGCATACCGAGCCTCACGGAAGCGGTCCCCGGTGATGGACGGACCCGGGGTCAGGGGGTCTCGTACCTCAGGCTCCGGGCAGGTGGACGATAACGCGGCATTCAATGGCCTAGATCGGGATCAGTGACCGTGATGGCAGTTGGCGTAGATGTTAGCGCGCCGGCCTAGGTTGATCCCCTCGAAGGGCGAGCCGAGCTTCAACCCTGCCCAGAAGACGCTCAGGGCGCGTCGCCCACCAGCCCGTTGCGGATCGCGTACACGGTCAGCTCGGCGTTGTTGGCCAGCTGCAGCTTCTCGAGCACGCGCGCGCGGTACACCGACACCGTCTTCGGCGACAACACCAGGTCGGTGGCGATGTCGCTCAGGCGCTTGCCCGACGCGATCATCACCAGCGTCTGCAGCTCGCGCGTGGACAGCTTCTCGTGCGGGTGCTCGCTGCTGGGCGCGTTCAGCGACTCGACCAGCATCTGCGCGATCTCGGGGGTCACGTACTTGCGGCCCTGCGCCACGGTGCGCACCGCCTGCACCAGCAGCTGCGGGTCGCCGCCCTTGTTGACGTAGCCCTGCGCGCCGGCGCGCAGCGCGCGGATCGCGTACTGGTCCTCGGGGTACATGCTGACGATCAGCACGCGCAGCGCGCTGCCCTCGTCCTTGAGCACCTGCAGCACGTCCAGCCCGCTGCGCCCGGGCAGGTTGATGTCGAGCACCAGCACGTCGCAGGCCGGCGTCTTGGCGCCGTCGCCCAGGCTGCGCAGCAGCGCGCGCAGTTCGCCGTAGTCGCCGGCCTCGCCCACCACCTCGATGTCGGCCGCATCGCACAGCGTGTCGCGGATGCCGCGGCGGATCAGCGCATGGTCGTCGCACAGGATCACGCGGGTCATAGGCTCCCCCAGCCGGATGGATCGTGGCGCTCGTCGCCGGCAACCGGCGGCGCCTGCGGGTGCTGCGGCTCGGGCGCCAGCGGCACGGTCAGCAGCAGCGTGGTGCCCTGCGGCGTGCTCGACACGTCGATCCAGCCGCCGACCGTGGCCGCACGCTCGGCCAGGCCGCGCAGGCCGAAGCTGCCGGCCTTGGCGCGCTCGCGCGCACCGAAGCCGCGGCCGTCGTCGCCGACTTCGAGCGACAGCATCGCGGGCGTGCACAGCAGGTCCAGCCGCACGCGCCGCGCCTGCGCGTGCTTGCTGACGTTGGTCAGCGCCTCCTGCGCGGTGCGGTAGGCGACCAGCGGCACGCCGGCCGGCAGCTGCAGCGCGTCGTGGCTGGTCTGCAGCCGGCACTCGATGCCGGTGCGGCGCTCGTAGCGGCTGGCCATCCACTGCAGCGCGGCCACCAGCCCCTGCTCGAGGATCGCCGGGCGCAGGTTGTGCATGATCCGCTGGCTGGCCTCGATCGCATGGCTGACCGTGTCCAGCGCCGACTGCGCGCGCACGCGCACCGCATCGCTGCCGGCGTGGCGCGCGATCCAGGCCAGCTCGAACTTGAGCGCGGTCAGCGAACCGCCGACGTCGTCGTGGATCTCGCGCGCGATCGCGCTGCGCTCCTGCTCGACGCTGGTCTGCAGGTGGCGCGCCAGCTCGGCCAGCCGCTGGCGCGAAGCCTGCAGCTCGGCGGCGGCGCTGTGCCGCGCGCGGCGCGTGTCGGCCGCCGCGATCGCGTGCTCCATCGCCGGCGCCAGCCGCACCAGGTTGCTCTTGAGCAGGTAGTCGCTGGCGCCGTTGCGCATCGCCTCGACCGCGGTGTCCTCGCCGATCTCGCCCGAGACCAGGATGAACGGCAGGTCGCGGCCGCTGGCGCGCAGCAGCTCGAGCGCCTGCAGCCCGGAAAAGCCCGGCAGGTTGTAGTCGGACAGCACCAGGTCCCAGTCGCCGCCGAGCTCGCCCTCGTACTCGGTGCGCGATTCAACCCGCCGCGCCTGCACCGCCAGCCCGGCCCGGCGCAGCTGCGCCAGCATCAGTTCGTGGTCCAGGTCGGAATCTTCCAGGTGCAGCACGCGCAACTGCCGCACCGGGGCGCGTTCGGTCATCGGGCGATTCTGGCCCAGCGCCGCGCGCCGGCCGGGAACGCGCCCGCCGAATCGGTGCGTTCGGTCACCACCGCGGCACCGTGCCGTTGCCGAAGGGGGCGACCGGCTTCGGCCTTCCCGGCTCGGCCCCGCGCTCGCCCTCGAACCGGATGACACAACCCTTCCCGAGAAGCGGCCGGCCCTGCGGGATCAGCCCGATCAGGTCGCGCTTGTCGGCGTCGCTCGGGTCGTAGGCCTGCTTGTCGGGGCGGCTCATGTCTCGGGGCTCTTGCGCGATTCGGCTGGGAACCAGTTCTCGACGAGCAGGCCCTCGATGCGATCGAAGTGGCGCACGTTGCGCGTGACGACGATCTTGCCGTGCACCAAGGCGGTGGCCGCGATGAACAGGTCGGCCCAGTCCAGGATGCGGCCATTGCGTCGCAATCCGGCGGTCAGATCCGCCGTGCACATGCACACCGCGGCGTCGATCGGCAACCAGGTGCAGCGCGGAACGATCTCGTCCAGGATGCGCTGCCACATCGGGTTGTCGGGCGGCAGCAAGGCGGCGCCGTAGCGCAGTTCGCAGCGGGTCATCTCCGACGCGAAGCGCAACGCCGGGTCGCACGCCATCAGCTTGCGCACGACGGCCCCGTTCGGCCGCCGGCTGGTGAGTTCGCTCAGGACGTTGGTGTCGAACAGGTACACGCTCAGCCCTTGCCCGGGGCCGGTGGTGCAGCGCCTGACGCGTCTTCGTCGCCGAAGTCAATGCCCTCGAAGGGATTGCGCGGCCGCCAGGCGAGCCGCTCTGCACGGATGGTTTCGAGGATCTCGGCGAAGTTGTCGTCTTCGGGGATCTCGGGGTTGATGTAGCTGCCGTCGGGCTGCTTGTGCAGCTTGGCCTCGAAGGCCTTCCATTCGCTGTCGCGCGACCGCCGCGCGCCCTTGGCCACGGCCAGTGCCGCCAGTTTCTCGGCCAAAGCCTCGGCCACCAGATCGCGCAGCGGGCGCCCCTGGTCGGCGGCGACGGCCTTGGCTTTGCGCAGCAGCGGGTCGGGCAGATCGAAGGTCGTCTTCATGTCGGCAGTATTTACGGTTCGGCGGCTTTCGTCAAGGCGCTTGCGGGTAGTCGCGGAAACTGGTCACCAGCCCCGCGAAGCTCTGCGGCTCTTGCAAATCGAAGCTTTTCTGGCCGGCGTGGACGAAGCCGCAGCGCGGCCCGCCCTCGGCGGTGCCGGCGGCGCCGGCATCGGCGCACGACTGCTTCAAGCGCGCCATCTTCTGCGGCAGGTCGAGTTCCTCGCGGCCCCTGGTCTCGACGATCCAGACGCCGCCTGCGGTGCCGCGCACGATGAAGTCGGGCGTGCAGGTCGACCGTTCGCCGTTGGCGCGCACGCAGTCGATGCGAAAGCCGGCCGCGAGGTAGTTCTTGGCGTGCGCCTGCACCTCGTACGCGGCTTCCAGGAAGCCGGCGAAAGCCAGTTCAAGTCCACCCGCGCCGGCCTCGCCCCCGTGCGGTCGGTGACCGACCTCTTCGCCAAGACCAACCCGCACGGTCGAGCGTGAAAAGAGGGCCGCGTGCCGCGCAGGCGCATGCAGCGTCCGATCTGGGCGGCACTGCTGTCGCGCACGATCAGCGCGTTGGTGCCGGCCCCGCAGTGGTCGAGCAGCAGCGCACGCAGCCGCCCATGCGCAGACCGGATGCGCTCGGGGCCTACTCCGGCGCAGCACGCAGCGTCTGCACCACCGGCCGCTCGAGCACGCCGCGCAGGCCCCACCAGCCGGCGGCCAGCGCCAGCAGCGCACCGGCCGCCATGCCGGCCAGCGGCACCCAGACGGGGGCCTGCCAGTCGAACTCGAAGGCCCAGCGCGCCAGCGCCCAGCCCACCGCCAGCGCCGCCAGCGACGCCAGCAGCCCGGCCAGCGCGCCCACGCCCAGCAGTTCGGTGCGCTGCACCTTCGCCAGCAGCGAAGCGCTCGCGCCGAGGGCGCGCATCAGCCCGTACTCGCGCGCGCGCGCCTCGCGCGTGGCCGTCACCGCGGCGAACAGCACCACCAGGCCGGTCGCCAGCGTGAAGCCGAACAGGAACTCGACTGCGCGCACCACCTGGTCGAGCACGCGCTGCACCTGGCCGAGCGACGCCGACACGTCGACGTTGGTCACGTTCGGAAACTGGCGCGACAGCGCGTTGTCGAAGCCCTTGACCGGCGGCGCGCGGAACGCGGCGATGTAGGTCACCGGCAAACCGGGCATGTCGGCCACCGGGAACAGCACGAAGAAGTTGACCCGCATCGATGCCCAGTCCACCTTGCGCAGGCTGGTGATGCGGCCTTCGCGCGGCTGGCCGGCGATGTCGAAGCGCAGCCGGTCGCCGAGCTTCAGCCCCAGCGTCTGCGCCAGGCCCTCTTCGACGCTGATGCCGTCGGCCTCGTCGGGCTGCCACCGGCCGCCGGCCAGCAGGTTGTGCGCCGGCAGCGTCGCGCTGTGGCTGAGGTTGAATTCGCGCTCGAGCAGGCGCTTGGCGCGGTCGTCGCTCAGGCCGTCGCCGTTGACCGGCTCGCCGTTCACCGCGACCAGCCGGCCGCGGATCATCGGGTACCAGTCGTAGCGCTCGACGCCGTCATGCTGCAGCAGCGCGCGGAAGGCATCGGTCTGATCGGGCTGGATGTTGATCACGAAGCGGTCGGGCGCATCGGCCGGCGTCGCGCGCCGCCAGCTGTCGATCAGGTCGGTGCGCAGCAGCACCAGCAGCACCAGCGCGAGCAGCCCCAGCGCCAGCGCCGACACCTGCAGCACCGCGAAGGCCGGCCGCGCCGCGATCTGGCGCGTGGCCAGGATCAGCCAGCGCGGCGCACGCGCCTCGGGCACCGCGCGCTTGAGCAGCACCACCGCCAGCCACGACAGCAGCGCGAACAGCGCCGCCGCCGCCGCGAAGCCGCCCACCGCGATCAGCCCGAGCTTCGGATCCGCCGACACCGCCAGCAGCAGCGCAACGAAGCCGGCCACGCCGGCCGCCAGCACGCCCAGCGACGCCGCCCTGGGCTCGCCCACGTCGCGGCGCATCACGCGCAGCGGCGGCACGCGCGCCAGCTGCAGCACCGGCGGCAGCCCGAAGCCGAGCAGCAGCGTCATGCCCACGCCCAGGCCGAACAGCGCCGGCATCGGCCCCGGCGGCGGCAGCTGCGCGCCCACCAGCCCGGCCAGCAGCCACACGAAGCCCAGGTGCACCAGCAGGCCGACGAGCACGCCGCCGATGCTGGCCGCGAGGCCGACGCCGGCGAACTCGAGCGCGTAGGCACGCGCGATCCGGCCCTGCGGCAGGCCGAGCACGCGCTGCATCGCGCAATCGTCGAGGTGGCGCTGCGCGAAGTCGCGCGCAGCGATGCCGGTGGCCACCGCCGCCAGCAGCGCGGCCAGCAGCGCCACCAGGTTCAGGAACTTGCCGGCGCGGTCCAGCGTCTGGCGCATCTCGGGCCGGCCGCTGTCCAGCGACTCGAGCCGCACGCCGCGCAGCGGCACCGACTTGATCCGGGCGTCGGCCCAGGCCACGTACTCGGCCAGCCGGCGCTCGCCGCCGGGCGGCGCGGCCAGCGCCAGCCGGTAGCTGATGCGGCTGGCCGGCTGCACCAGGCCGGTTTCGGCCAGGTCGGCCTCGTTGACCAGCACGCGCGGCGCGAAGGCCATGAAGCCGGCGCCGCGGTCGGGCTCGACGGCGATCAGCTGCGTGATCTTGAAAGCCGAATCGCCGAGCAGCAGATCGTCGCCCACGCGCAGCTGCAGCGCATCGAGCAGCGCCGGATCGGCCCAGGCTTCGCCGTGCGGCGGGGCACCGGCGACTTCGCGCACCGGCGCGTCGGGCGCGGCACGCAGCTGCAGCGCGCCGCGCAGCGGGTAGCCGGCGCTGACCGCCTTCACCGCGACCAGCCGCGCCGCGCCGCCGAGCTCGTCGGGCGCGCGGCCCATGCTCGGGAAGCTCAGGCTGGTGGCGGTCGAGAGGCCGAGCTCGCGCGCCCGCGCCAGCAGTTCGGCCGGTGCCGGCTGGTCGCTGGCGATCACCGCGTCGCCGCCGAGCAGCGCGCGCGCGTCGCGCGCCAGCCCGCGCTCGAGCCGGTCGGCGAAGAAGCCGACCGCCGTCAGCGCCGCCACCGCCAGCAGCACCGCCAGCGCCAGCAGCCGCAACTCGCCGGCGCGGAAGTCGCGCGCGGCCTGGCACCACGCGAGTTGCAGGCTGTTGGGGGGGCGGTCGGTCGTGGTCGGCGGCATGGGGCGGCACGGTAACCGATGCGCGGCAGGTGCGCCGGCGGCGCTCGGCTGCGGCGTGCGCGCGCGGCGCACCCGCCCGCGCGTTCAGGACCGGGTCAGCCGAACCAGATGCGCCACAACCCGACGACCACGTGCCCCCAGATCAGCAGGTTGACGCCGAACAGCGTGAGCACGCGGGTGAAGTTCCACAGCGCCCGGGCGCGGCTCGCGCAGGCGGGCTCGCCGGTGGCGGCGTACAGCCCGAGGTACAGCGCCGACGGCACGAAGGTGCCGACGATCAGCACCGCCATCACCCAGTAGAAGACGATCATGGTGCGCGATTGTCCCGGATCCGCCAGGGTCGCCGAAGGCGCGAAATGCGCCGGAAAAGGCGCGATCCGGCCGCCGGACCCGCCGCCCGGCTACGCCGCGGCCGCCGCCTTCGCCCGCGCCCGGGGCCGCGCCCGGCCGCCGCCGCCGCCGCTGCTCTGCCCGGCGCGCGCCGCCAGCGCCAGCGCGCGCACGCGCGCGATGTCGTCGTCGCTGTACACGCCGTTGACGCCCGAGATCGCGGCCAGCTGCATGCCGTGCTTCAGCCCGAGCTTGTAGATCTCGTGCACCTTCTCCCACTCGATCGCGCGGCCGACGGTGTAGTTCTCGAAGCGGCCTTCGAGCGCGAGCACGATCGTCTCGGCCAGGCACGCATAGGCCACGCCCGGCGGCAGGCCGATGTTCTTCATGCGCACGTCGCCCGGCAGGCGCACCTCGCCGCTTTCGATCACGAGCACGTCGGGGCGCTTGGCCACGTCTTCGGGCGACAAGTCCAGCGGCCGGGCGACGTCGGTGATCACGCAGCCGGGCTTGGCCAGCATGATGTCGAGCACCTTCTTGCCGGCGCCCGAGGTGGCGGTGACCACCATGTCCATCTGCGCCAGGTGCTCGTCGGCCTGCGCGCTGAGCACCACCCGGGCATCGGGCGTCTCGCGCAGGATCGAGCGCTTGAGCGCCAGCAGCTTGGCGGTTTCAGGCGACACCAGCACCACCTGCTCGGCCGCGCGCACCAGCAGCCGCGCACAGGCCGCGCCGATCGCGCCGGTGGCGCCGACCACCATCGCCTGAAACTTCACCCGGCCCTTGCCCTCGGGCTTGGGCAGCAGGTTCAGGCGCAGCAGCGCGTCGTGGGCCGCCCACAGCGCGCCGCTGGCGCTGTAGCTGTTGCCGGTGGTGATCGGCAGCGGCGCGCGCCGCGCCACCGTGACGCCGGCGTCGCCCACCACCTTGGTGAAGGCGCCCAGCCCCATGATCTGCGCGCCCAGCTTGCGCGCCATCTCGGCCGCCGCCAGCAGGCGGCGGTAGGTGAATTCGGGCGCGTGCGCCATGATCTCCTTGGGCGTGCCGCCGACGCTGATCAGCCAGCCTTCGGCCTCGGCGCCGGTGGGGCTCCTGATGCCCTCCACGCGCGAATAGACGAAGGGCGGCGCCCACGCCATCACCTTCTCCAGCGTGTCCATCATCGGCGCCACCAGCGCCGGCGGCGACACCTGCGACAGCACCTCGACCGGCCGCACCTTCTTGAAGTACTCCTGCGACAGCGGATGGATCACGAAGGCGAAGCGGTTCAGGCGCCGCTGCCCGTTCGGGCGCAGCAGCCGCGGCGCCAGGCGCTCGCCGACGAGCACGTCGAGGTAGTCGTCGTCGAGCAGCCGGTCGCCGGCCTTGCCCGTCGCGGCGATGATCATCGCGTCGAGCAGCGCCGGGTCGAGCACGTGGCCGTCGCGCTGCGGTGCGCCGTCGATCACCAGGTGCACGCCGCGCTCGCGGAACTGCGCGAGGCGCTCGTCGTTGACGGTGGTGGTGATCACGGTCTTGCGGGCCAGCTCTTCGAGCCCCATCGGGTCGAGTTCGTGTACCGGCGCCACCACCACGTCGGCGTGCCGCAGCGCGCGCCGCAGCGTGTGCTGGGCCCACTGCTGGCGCAGCACGTCGGGCACCAGCCGCGGCGGCGCCCAGCCGGCCACTGCGTGTGCGCCGGCCGCGTACAGGCCGAGCGCGTCGAGCGAGCCCAGCAGCTTGGGCACGCCCAGCTGCAGCAGCGGGTCGGCGAAGCGCAGATTGGGCGTGTACTCGGCCATCGACAGCGCAAGCTTCTGGTGCGCCAGGCCGCTGAAGAACAGCACGCGCGCGTTGTCGAACCAATGCCCCAGTTCGGCCTGCGCGTGGCGCACCGCCCACTCCAGGAAGATGTCGGCCAGGCGCGCGCCGTCGCTGACGGCGGTGTCGCGCGACGCCCGCTTCAGCCGCCGGTTGGCGCTGCGGTCGCGGCTGTGGCTGCCGCGCGCGCCGCTGTCCTTGACCAGCGCCAGCCCGATCGCGTCGCAGCGGCCGTCGTGCTCGCGCAGCAGTGCTTCGGCGCGCTCGACGCTGCCGTCGGCGCCGAGCCGGCGCACCCGCAGCGGCACGCCGAGGAAGGTGGTGTGGAAGTCGAAATCCAGCCGGCTCGCGCCCAGGCTGATGCCGATGACCTGCTTCATGTCGTTCTTCGCAGCGGTGGTTCGCATGGCGCCATTCTGTGGCCGGCCGGCGGCGCAGGGGTTGATCGCGGACAGCCGCGCCGCCGTGACGGCCGGCCGCCGGGGTGCCGTCAGCGCCGCCCCGGGCCGAAACCCACCCACCACAGGGCCAGGGCGGCCGCCACCACCAGCGCGGCGTAGGTCAGCATGCGGCCGTCGCGGCCGGTGACCACCAGGCCGGCCACCAGCACCACCGATCCGGCCAGCGCCGGCGCGGCAGCCAGCCGCCGCCAGCTCACCGCCGCCAGCGCACGCCGCCACAGCAGCTTGGCGGCGGCCGCGGCCAGCACCGCGACCCACAGCGCCGGCAGGAAGAAGTTGAGCAGGTGCCAGAATGCGTCGAGCGGGCCCATCGGCGGCGGGCGCTTGCGGCGGCTTGACCGGCGCCAAACCGCAGCCGGCGCGCAAGTGCTTGAACGGCCTGCAAATTTTATAATCGCCGCGTGAGCGTCCTGACCCTCGGGCTGAACCACACGACCGCGCCGCTCGATCTGCGCGGCCGCTTGGCGTTCGCGCCCGAGATCCTGCCGGGCGCGCTGCGCGGCTTCGTCGAGCGCGTGCAGGGCTCGCGCCGCGCCGAAGCGGCGCTGCTGTCCACCTGCAACCGCACCGAGCTGTACGTCGCGACCGCCGACGCCGAAGCCCCGCAGGCGCTGCTGCAGCCGGCCGTCGACTGGCTCGCCGCCCACGGCGGCATCAGCGACGAGCGCCTGCGCGACCACAGCTACGTGCTTGAGGACCGCGCCGCCGCGCGCCACGCCTTCCGCGTGGCTGCGGGGCTGGATTCGATGGTGCTGGGCGAGCCGCAGATCCTCGGCCAGATGAAGCAGGCGGTGCGCCAGGCCGATGCCGCCGGCACGCTCGGGCTGACGCTGCACCAGTTGTTCCAGCGCTCGTTCTCGGTGGCCAAGGAGGTGCGCAGCTCGACCGAACTCGGCGCGCACTCGATCAGCATGGCCGCGGCCTCGGTGCGGCTGGCGGCGCAGCTGTTCGAAGACCTGGGGCAGCTGCAGGTGCTGTTCATCGGCGCCGGCGAGATGATCGAGCTGGTCGCCACCCACTTCGCCGCGCGCCGGCCGAAGGCGATCGCGCTGGCCAACCGCACGCTCGAGCGCGGCGAGAAGCTCGCCGGCCGCTTCGGCGCGCAAGCCTTGCGGCTGGCCGAGCTGCCGGCGCGGCTGCACGAGTTCGACGTGATCGTGTCGTGCACCGCGAGCACGCTGCCGATCATCGGGCTGGGCGCGGTCGAGCGCGCGCTGAAGGCGCGCCGCCACCGGCCGATCTTCATGGTCGACCTGGCGGTGCCGCGCGACATCGAGCCCGAAGTCGCGCAGCTGCCCGACGTCTACCTGTACACCGTGGACGACCTGTCGGCGCTGGTGACCACCGCCGGCGAGAAGCGCCAGGCCGCGGTGGCGCAGGCCGAGGCGATCGTCGATGCCGGCGTGCAGAGCTTCGAGCATTGGCTCGACCAGCGCGCCGCGGTGCCGCTGATCCAGGCGCTGAACCGCCAGGCCGACACCTGGCGCGCGATCGAGCTGGCGCGCGCGCGCAAGCGGCTGGCGCGCGGCGAGAGCGCCGACCAGGTGCTCGACGTGATGGCGCGCGCGCTGGCGCAGAAGATGCTGCACGGCGCACTCGCCGAGCTGCACGGCGCCGACGGCGCGCAGCGCGAACAGGTGGCGCACGCGGTGTCGCGCTTATTCCTGCGCCGGACCACCCGCAACCCCGAAGGCGAAGGCCGTTAGCGGCGCGCACGCCGCACAGCCGGCCGGCGCCGCGCCGGCGCGGCGTGGCCCGCCGCCGCTGCCCACCCATCTCCAGCCCCGATGACCCCGACCCTGCGCGAACGCTTCGAACGCCTGAGCCTGCGGCTGCACGAGCTCGACGCGAGCCTGGCCGACCCGCAGCTGATGGCCGACCCTGACCGCTGGCGCAAGCTGGCGCGCGAGCAGGCCGAAGCGGCGCAGGTGGTCGCACAGTTCCGCCGCTGCGAGCAGCGCGAACGCGACCTGGCTGCGGCGCGCGAGCTGCAGGCCGACCCCGAGATGGCCGAGATGGCCACCGAGGAGATCACCGCCGCCGAAGCCGACCTCGAGCGGCTGCACGCCGAGCTGCAGGCCTCGCTGCTGCCGCGCGACCCTGACGACGAGCGCAACGCCTTCGTCGAGATCCGCGCCGGCACCGGCGGCGACGAGAGCGCGCTGTTCGCCGGCGACCTGGTGCGCATGTACCTGCGCTACTGCGAGCGCCGCGGCTGGCGCACCGAGGTGATCAGCGAAAGCCCCGCCGAGCTCGGCGGCTGGAAGGAACTGGTGCTGCGCGTGGCGGGCGAGCGTGTGTTCGAATCGCTGCGCTTCGAGAGCGGCGGCCACCGCGTGCAGCGCGTGCCGGCCACCGAAAGCCAGGGCCGCATCCACACCAGCGCCTGCACGGTGGCGGTGCTGCCCGAGCCCGACGAGGCCGAGGAGATCACGCTCAACCCGGCCGAACTGCGCATCGACACCTTCCGCGCCAGCGGTGCCGGCGGCCAGCACGTCAACAAGACCGACAGCGCGATCCGCATCACCCACCTGCCCACCGGCATCGTCGCCGAATGCCAGGACGACCGCAGCCAGCACCGCAACAAGGCCAAGGCGATGGCGGTGCTGCAGGCGCGGCTGCGCGACCAGGAGCGCAGCGAGCGCCAGGCCCGGGAAGCGGCCACGCGCAAGGGGCTGATCGGCAGCGGCGACCGCTCCGACCGCATCCGCACCTACAACTTCCCGCAAGGCCGCGTGACCGACCACCGCATCAACCTGACGCTGTACAAGCTCGACCGGGTGATGGAAGGCGAGCTCGACGATCTGGTCGACGCACTGCGCGCCGCACGTGCCGCCGAGCAGCTGGCGGCGCTGGAGACCGGGCATTGAAGGTCGCCGCGGCGCTGGCACAGGCCAGGGCCGAGGGCATCGAGCGGCTGGATGCGCAGTTGCTGCTCGCGCACATCCTCGGCCGTGACCGCGCCTGGCTGCTGGCGCACGCCGACGCGCCGCTCGACGCCGCAGCCGCTGCCGCCTATGCCGACGGCTGCGCGCGGCTGCGCGACGACCAGCCGCTGGCCTACCTGACCGGCGCGCGCGAATTCCACGGCCTGCGGCTCGAGGTCGGCCCCGCGGTCCTGGTGCCGCGGCCCGATACCGAGACGCTGGTGGACTGGGCGCTCGAGCTGCTCGGTGGGCCGCTGGCGCAGCCGGCCGTCGCCGACCTGGGCACCGGCAGCGGCGCGATCGCGCTGGCCGTCAAGCATCGCTGCCCACAGGCGCGCGTCACCGCGGTCGAGCGCAGCGCGGCCGCGCTGGCCATCGCGCGCGCCAACGGCGAGCGCCTCGGGCTGGCGGTCGACTGGCGTGCCGGCGACTGGTGGCAGCCGCTGGCCGGGCAGCGCTTCGACCTGGTGCTGTCCAACCCGCCCTACGTCGCCCCCGGCGATCCGCACCTGCACGCGTTGCGCCACGAGCCGCACGACGCACTGGTGCCGCCGGGCCACGCGCTGGCGGCGTTCGAGGCAATCGTCGGCGGCGCCGGCCCGCACCTGGCGCCGGGCGGCCGGCTGCTGCTGGAACACGGCTTCGACCAGGCCGAAGCGGTGCAGCGGCTGTTGCGCGAAGCCGGCTTCGAGGCGGTCGAGGGCCGCACCGACCTGGGCGGCCGCCCGCGCTGCAGCGGCGGGCGCCGGCCCTGACGGCGCGTCGGCGCCGGCACCACAACGGCGCCCGGATTTCACGCCGCAGCGCTGTTGCCGCAGCCCGTCGCACACTGGGGGTGCCGCTGCCGCCGAAGCCGCCGTAGGATGGCCCGACCGTCGGCCCGGCACACACCGTGGCCGGCGTACCGCCAAGGGAGTCCGCCATGATCAGCATCCGTCGCTTGTTGTCGGTCACCGCAGCGCTCGCGGCCGCGATGCCGGCGCTGGCGCAGGACGGGATCAAGCTGCCGGCCGGCCAGACCGCCTGGTCGGCCGCGGCGGACCGGCTGGGGTGGCCGGGCTCGCTGCGAGTCAGCGCCACCGTGGTCGAGACTCAAACCTACGGGCCGGCAGCAGCCGCGTGGGCCTGGCCCGGCATGCGCGCAGCAGGTGGCGCGACGCTGATCGGCGACTACTACTTCTATGCCGCAGGCGAGCCGTCGTCCTGGCGCTCGGGGCTGCGCGCCAGCAGCGGGCTGCTGATCCGGCAGGCAGGATCGTCGTACGCCGATCTGGCACTGTCGTCGCGCGGATCGGGCACGGCGGCTCTGCGCGCACTGCCCTCCGGCGCCGCCGCCTTCGGCAGCGAAGCGGCGGGCGACGGCTATCGCGCCCTGCCCTACCTGGGCCTGGGCTACAGCACGCCGGCAGCGCGCAGCGGCTGGGGCTTCTGGGCCGACGTCGGCGTGCTGGTGCAGAGCCCGGGCGGCGCGGTGGGGGTCACGCGGCTGCTGTCGGGCAGCCAGGGCGCCGACGACGTGATCCGCGAACTGCGGCTCGCGCCGATGCTGCAGCTCGGCGTCAACTACGCGTTCTGAAGGCCGATGCCCTGCGCCCCGCGGCGGCCATTGCCGGCGGCCGGTACTTCAACGCGCGGCTTTGCCGTATAAACGCGGGCTGACTTCGTCTGCGCCGGCTTCGGCGCCACCACCATGAGCGATACCCGAGAACGCATCGAACAACTGGTCAAGAGCCACCGCGTCGTGCTCTTCATGAAGGGCACGGCGGATTTCCCGATGTGCGGCTTCTCCGGCCGCGCGATGCAGGTGCTGAACGCCTGCGGCGTGAACGACCTGATGACCGTGAACGTGCTCGAGGACGAGGCGATCCGCCAGGGCATCAAGGACTACGCCAACTGGCCGACGATCCCGCAGCTGTACATCGACGGCGAGTTCGTCGGCGGTTCCGACATCATGATGGAGATGTACCAGTCGGGCGAGTTGCAGCAGGCGCTCGCCGCAGGCTGAGGCTCGCCGCGGCGCGGCGGCGCACGGCCCGGATCTTCGGCCCTGTTCGCGCGCGGCGGCCGGGCCGGCGCAGCGCAAGCCTTCAGCCGCCGGCCGCTGCGCCCGGCGGCACGCGCTGTGCGAGCGGCGGCGCTTCGAGATGGATCCACTGGCGCCGGTTGGCAAGCACCGCGTTCGGGTATTCGGCACGGCCGCGGCTGCCGTTGTAGCGGCCCAGCGCGAGGAACAGGTCGCCCTTCTCGATCTCGAGGTAGTGGCGCAGGATCACGCAGCCGAAGCGCAGGTTGGTCTGCAGGTGGAACAGCGCCGCGGCGTCGCCGTTGCCGATGCTGCGCGCCCAGAACGGCATCACCTGCATGTAGCCGCGCGCGCCGGCGCGGCTGATCGCGTACTTGCGGAAGGCGCTCTCGACCTGGATCAGGCCGAGCACCAGCGCCGGCTCGAGCCCGGCGCGCTTGGCCTCGTACCACACCGTCTCGAGGAATTCGACGCGCAGCGCGTGCTCGGCCTTGCGCTGCTTGAGCCGCTCGCTCATCGCCCCGAGCCAGCGCAGGTAGGCGAGCCGGTCTTCGATCGCCTCGAAAGCCGGCCGCGGCGGCGCGCTGTCGGCCACCGCCGCCGCAAGCGCGGTGCGCACCTTGTCGGCCAGCGGCTCTTCGAGCTGGGCCCCGGCCGCAGCCGGCCGCGGCGCGATCATCGCCAGCAGCAGCGCCAGCAGCGCCAGCAGCGCGGCGGCCCGGCGGCTGCCCCGCGGCGGCGGCAGGCGGGCGGCTCGCGCCGTCACGCGCGCAGCCGCCTCTGCACCGCCGCCGCCAGGCCGGCCAGCGGCAGCTTCACGGCCTCGGCCTCCTGCCGGCCCTGGACTTCGGCCAGACCGTCCTTCAGGCCGCGCTCGGACAGCACCACGCGCTGCGGGATGCCGATCAGCTCCCAGTCGGCGAACATCGCGCCCGGGCGCTCGCCGCGGTCGTCGAGCAGCACGTCGACGCCGAGCGCGGCGAGCTCGTCGTGCAGCCGATCGGCGGCCTCGCGCACCGCCGCGGCGCGGTCGTAGCCGATCGGGCAGACCACCACGGTGAAGGGTGCGATCGCGTCGGGCCAGACGATGCCGCGCGCATCGTGCCCCTGCTCGATCGCGGCGCCGAGGATGCGGGTCACGCCGATGCCGTAGCAGCCCATCTCGAACAACTGCGGCTTGCCGGTCTCGTCCAGGAAGCTGGCGTTCATCGCCCGGCTGTACTTGGTGCCGAGGTAGAACACGTGGCCGACTTCGATGCCGCGCTGGATCGCCAGGGTGCCGTGGCCGTCGGGCGACGGGTCGCCGGCGACCACGTTGCGGATGTCGGCGACGAGGTCGGGCTCGGGCAGGTCGCGACCCCAGTTGGCGCCGGTGAAGTGGAAGTCGGCCTCGTTGGCGCCGCAGACGAAGTCGCTCATGTTGACGACGGTGCGGTCGGCCACGATCCTGACCGGCCGCGTGGTGCCGATCGGCCCCAGGTAGCCCGGCTGGCAGCCGAAGTGCGATTCGATCTCGGTGACGGTGGCGAAGCGGAAGCCGCCGCGCAGGCCTTCGATCTTGCCGGCCTTGACTTCATTGAGCTCGTGGTCGCCGCGCACCAGCAGCAGCCACACCGTGGTGGCGACGATATCGCCGGCGGCGTTGCGCTCGTCGGTGGCCAGCACCAGCGACTTGACCGTCTGCGCCAGCGGCAGCCCGAGCAGCTCGGCCACCTCGGCGCAGGTGCTGCGGTCGGGCGTGGGCGTCTTGGCCAGCAGGTGCCGCGGCGCATGGCGATGCGCGATCAGCGGCAGCGCCTCGGCCAGCTCGATGTTGGCGGCGTAGTCGCTGCCGGTGGCGTACACCAGCGCATCTTCGCCGGTGTCGGCGATCACCTGGAACTCGTGCGACGCATCGCCGCCGATCGCGCCGGTGTCGGCTGCGACGGCACGGTACTTCAGCCCGAAGCGGTCGAAGATGCGGCAGTAGGCGTCGTACATCGCCTGGTAGCTGCGCAACGCGCCGGCCTGGTCTCGGTCGAAGGAGTAGGCATCCTTCATCGTGAACTCGCGGCCGCGCATGATGCCGAAGCGCGGCCGGCGCTCGTCGCGGAACTTGGTCTGGATGTGATAGAAGTTCTTCGGCAGTTGCTTGTAGCTGCGCAGCTCCTGGCGGGCGATGTCGGTGATCACCTCTTCGCTGGTCGGCTGGATCACGAAATCGCGCCCGTGGCGATCCTTCACGCGCAGCAGTTCCGGCCCGTAGGCCTGGAAGCGGCCCGACTCCACCCACAGCTCGGCCGGCTGCACCACCGGCATCAGCAGTTCAACCGCGCCGGCGCGGTTCATCTCGTCGCGGATGATCGCCTCGACCTTGCGGATCACGCGCAAGCCCATCGGCAGGTAGTTGTAGATGCCGGCGCCGAGGCGCTTGATCAGGCCTGCGCGCAGCATCAGCCGGTGGCTGACCACCTCGGCGTCGGCGGGGGCTTCCTTCTGGGTGGAGACGAAGAACTGGCTGGCCTTCATGGGCAAAGCGGCGCGACACCGGCGTCAAGGGCCGGCATCGGCAGGGCTGGAGGTCGCGGGCATGGCACACGCGCGGTGCCGATGCAATAATGATTCCAAGGTAGAAATCGGGGGTCGATTATGCTCGACCGAGATGGATTCAGGCCCAACGTCGGCGTCATACTGCTCAATTCGCGCAATCAGGTTTTCTGGGGCAAGCGGCTGCGGACCCATTCGTGGCAGTTTCCGCAGGGCGGCATCAAGCACGGCGAAACGCCGGTGCAGGCGATGTTCCGCGAACTGCACGAAGAAGTCGGCCTGAGGCCGGAGCACGTGCAGATCATCGCGCGCACGCGCGACTGGCTGCGCTACGAGGTGCCCGAGCACTTCATCCGCAAGGAGTCGCGCGGCCACTACCGCGGCCAGAAGCAGATCTGGTTCCTGCTGCGGCTGATCGGGCGCGACAGCGACATGAACCTGCGGGCGACCGATCACCCCGAGTTCGACGCCTGGCGCTGGAACGAGTACTGGGTGCCGCTGGAGGTGGTGATCGAGTTCAAGCGCGGCGTCTACGAGCGCGCATTGACCGAACTCGCGCGCTTCCTGCCGCGCACCCAGCCGCACAACCGCTACCTGCGCAGCGGCATGCGGCCGCGCCGGCACGATCACGAGTCGATGGCGCAACCCTGTGGCGGCACGATGCGGCCCGACAGCGCGATGCCGGCAGCCGATCCGGCCGTCGACGAGCGCTGAGGCGCCGGCGGCCGCACCGCGGGGCTCGCGCTTCAGGCGAGCACCAGGTTCGTGCGGTGGATCAGTTCGGGCTCGTTGACGTAGCCCAGCGCCGCCTCGATCTGCGACGAGGGTCGCCGTGCGATCAGGCGTGACTCGGCGCTCGAGTAGTTGGCCAGCCCGCGCGCCAGCTCCACGCCGACCAGGGTGCGCACCGCGATCACGTCGCCGCGGCTGAATTCGCCCTGCACCTCGACCACGCCGATCGGCAGCAGGCTCTTGCCGGCGCCGCGCAGCTTGGCCGCCGCGCCGTCGTCGACCACGACCGCGCCGCGCAGCTGCAGGTGGTCGACCATCCACTGCTTGCGCGCCGCGAGCTTGGGCGTGCCCGCGAGCAGCACGGTGCCGATCGACTCGCCGGCGGCCAGGCGCAGCAGCACGTCGGGCTCGCGGCCCCAGGCGATCACCGTGCTCGCGCCGCTGCCCGCGGCGCGCTTGGCGGCCAGCACCTTGGTGATCATGCCGCCGCGGCCGATCGTGCTGCCGGCGCCGCCGGCCATCTGCTCGAGCGTCGGGTCGCCGGCAGCCGCCTCGTCGATGAAGCGCGCGGCCGGATCCTTGCGCGGGTCGGCCGCGTACAGGCCGCGCTGGTCGGTCAGGATGATCAGCGCGTCAGCCTCGACCAGGTTCGCCACCAGCGCGCCGAGCGTGTCGTTGTCGCCGAACTTGATCTCGTCGTTGACCACGGTGTCGTTCTCGTTGATCACCGGGATCACCTGGCGCTCGAGCAGCGTCAGCAGCGTCGAGCGCGCGTTCAGGTAGCGCTCGCGGTCGGCCAGGTCGGCGTGGGTCAGCAGCACCTGCGCGCTCGTCAGGCCGTGCTCGCGCAACCGGGTCTCGTACATCTGCGCGAGGCCCATCTGCCCGACGGCGGCGGCCGCCTGCAGCTCGTGCAGCTGCTTCGGGCGCCGGCGCATGCCCAGGCGCTTCATGCCTTCGGCCACCGCGCCGCTGGACACCATCACCAGTTCGCGGCCCTGCGCGGCCAGCGTCGCCAGTTGACGGCACCAGTTGCCGATCGCGGCCGCGTCGATGCCGCGGCCTTCGTCGGTGACCAGGCTCGAGCCGACCTTGACGACGATGCGCCGCGCCTGGCGCAAGGCTTCAGCCATGCCCGGCCCCGCCGATCGCTTCGCCCCGGTCGAAGCGCGGATCGGGCTCGGGCACCGGCGCCTGATGCCGCGCGACCTCGGCCCAGGTGGCGTGCAGCAGCGGCTGCAGCCCTTCGCGCGCGAGCGCCGACACCGCGAAGACCGGGCCCTTCCAGCGCAGCCGACGCACGAATTCGGCGACCCTGCGTTCGCGCTCGCCGGCCGGGATCAGGTCGACCTTGTTCAGCACCAGCCAGCGCGGCTTGGCGTGCAGCGCCGGGTCGTACTTCTTGAGCTCGGCGACGATCGCGCGCGCCTGTTTCACCGGATCGACCGCGTCGTCGAAGGGCGCCAGGTCGACCACGTGCCACAGCAGCCGGGTGCGCTGCAGGTGGCGCAGGAAATGGTGACCGAGGCCGGCGCCTTCGGCCGCGCCTTCGATCAGGCCCGGGATGTCGGCCACGACGAAGCTGCGCTCCGGCCCGACGCGCACCACGCCCAGGTTCGGATGCAGCGTGGTGAACGGGTAGTCGGCGATCTTCGGCCGCGCGTTGGAGATCGCGGCGATCAGCGTGGACTTGCCCGCGTTGGGCTGGCCGAGCAGGCCGACGTCGGCCAGCACGCGCAGCTCCAGCCGCAGCCGCCGCTGCTCGCCGGGCCAGCCCGGCGTCTTCTGCCGCGGCGCGCGGTTGGTGCTCGACTTGAAGTGCAGGTTGCCGAGGCCGCCGTCGCCGCCCTTGCACAGCAGCACCGGCCGATCGGGCTCGAGCAGTTCGGCCACCTGCTCGCCGGTGTCGAGATCGGTGACGATCGTGCCGACCGGCATGCGCAGCACGATGTCCGGCCCGGCGGCGCCGTTGCAATCGGCGCCGCGACCGGATTCGCCGTTGCGCGCGACATGCCGGCGGGCGTAGCGGTAGTCGATCAGGGTGTTCAGATTGCGGTCGGCCACCGCACGCACGCTGCCGCCGCGGCCGCCGTCGCCGCCGTCCGGGCCGCCGAAGGGTATGAACTTCTCGCGCCTGAAGCTCGCGCAGCCGGCACCGCCGTGGCCGGCGGCGGCCTCGATCACGGCTTCATCGACGAACTTCATGGCTGGATCGGCCCGACGGCAGCGCGCACCCCGAAAACAACGAAGCCCCGGCACGCCGGGGCTTCGATCCCGACGCCGGCAGCGATCAGGCCGGGACGACCGAAACCGTGGGCCGGTTCAGCGCACCGCGGACGTCGAAGTCGACCCGGCCGTCGACCAGCGCGAACAGCGTGTGGTCACGCCCCATGCCGACGTTGCGGCCTGCGTGGAACTGCGTGCCGCGCTGGCGCACGATGATCCCGCCGGCGCTGATCTGCTGGCCGCCGTAGACCTTGACGCCGAGCATCTTCGGCTTCGAATCGCGGCCGTTGCGCGTGGAGCCGCCGCCCTTTTTCTGTGCCATGGTGCAATCCTCTGGTGTTGCGCTGGGCGCGGTCTCAGCCGTTGACCGCGCTGATCTGCAGCTCGGTGTAGCCCTGACGGTGGCCGGCCTGCTTGCGATAGTGCTTGCGCCGGCGCATCTTGAAGATGCGCAGCTTGGGGTGCCGCCCGTGGGCGACCACGGTGGCCGTCACGCTCGCACCGCCGACCAGCGGGGTGCCGACTTTCAGATCGGCCCCGCTGCCCACGGCCAGCACTTGGTCGATCACGATTTCCTGGCCGACCTCGGCCGCGAGCAGTTCGACCTTGACCTTCTCGCCGGCTGCAACCTTGTATTGCTTGCCGCCGGTGCTGATGACCGCGTACATGACCGTCCTTTACTCTTGGTTCGCCGGGAGCGCCACACCCGCGTGCCGCACGATCGACAACCCTGCCGACCCGCCGCCGCGGGCAGCCGAGGCTGCCCCTGTGCACCCCGCAACGCCGCCCTGCGGGCGCGGTCACGTTGGGCGCAGAATCTGGAATTCTAGCATGCGCGCGTTGCGCGCTCGAAGGATGCGTACGCGGGCTTCGCGGCAGGCTGCGCGCGCATCGAAGCATGCGCCGCCGGCGCGGCTGCGGCCCCGGGCGCGATTCCTATAATCCCCGACCTGCCCAGCCACCCCTTGCGACGTGCTCTTGCCCCCTGCCGCCACCGCGCCGCGCACCGATCCGATGGCGCCGGCCATGCAGAAGGTGGACGAGGTGATCCGCGTCCGGCTGGCATCGCGCGTGGCGCTGATCGATCAGATCTCGCACTACATCATCAGCGCCGGCGGCAAGCGCATCCGCCCGCGCCTGGTGCTGCTGTTCGCCGAGGCGCTGGGCTTCGAAGGCCCCGAGCGCTACGAGCTCGCGGCGATCGTCGAGTTCATCCACACCGCGACGCTGCTGCACGACGACGTCGTCGACGAATCGTCGCTGCGCCGCGGGCGGCAGACCGCCAACGCGATGTTCGGCAACGCGGCCAGCGTGCTGGTCGGCGACTTCCTGTATTCGCGCGCCTTCCAGATGATGGTCTCGGTCAACCGCATGCGCGTGCTCGACGTGCTGGCCGATGCGACCAATGTCATCGCCGAGGGCGAGGTGCTGCAGCTGATGAACATCCACGACGCCGATCTGGCGGTGGCCGACTACCTGCAGGTGATCCGCTACAAGACCGCCAAGCTGTTCGAGGCCAGCGCGCGGCTCGGGGCGGTGATCGGCGGAGCCGCGCCGGATCTGGAGGAATGCTGCGCGGACTTCGGGCGCTCGCTCGGCACCGCGTTCCAGCTCGTCGACGACCTGCTCGACTACGAGGGCGACCCGCACGCGCTCGGCAAGAACGTCGGCGACGACCTGCGCGAGGGCAAGCCGACGCTGCCGCTGCTGATCGCGATGGAGCGCGGCAACGATGCCGAGCGTGCGTTGATCCGCCACGCGATCGAGCACGGCGAAGTGCAGGGGCTGAACCAGATCGTCGACGTGGTGCGGCGCACCGGCGCGATCGAGGCGACCCGGGCCATGGCCGAGGTCGAGGCCGAGCAGGCGCGAACCTGCCTGCAGCGGCTGCCGCGGTCGGCGGCGCGCGAGGCCCTGCTAGAATTGTGCGTTCGGTCGGTCCACCGTTCGTTCTGAACGGTTCCCGGCCAGCACGTGCAGATGCACGGCACCTCGGGGTGTAGCTTAGCCTGGTAGAGCGCTACGTTCGGGACGTAGAGGCCGGAGGTTCGAATCCTCTCACCCCGACCAAAAATCTCCTTGTGAATCAAGGACATCGAAGCCCCTGACGCAGGGGCTTTTGCTTTTCCGGCGTGGCCTGGTGGCAATTTGGTGGCAATCGGCTGCCCTTCATGCCACTTCCGCGCAGGAAGCGATAAACCCTTTCCATAGACCTTGCTCCACAACTGACGGAGCAACGTCATGGCTTCCATCGAAAACCGCTCGCGGTTCAAGGTCGCGGTCCACAACCGCGACGACCTCACCCTGACCTTCACGCACAGCGCCGTCAAGGCGGTGAAGGCGTACATCGAAGAGCTAAAGGCCCAGGGCTTCAAGCCGAAGGTGTCGCGGCTGAATGACTCGTTCGCGGTCCGCGTGCGCCAGGTCGGCTACCCCGACCAAACCCTCTTCGCCGACTCGGAGGATGAGGCGGTCGAAATCCAGCAGCGCATCGAGTCCGAACGCCGGCAGGGGCTGTTCGTCGACTACGGCAAGGCACGCCGTTTCTCGTTTGGCGACCTGCTCGACCGCTACCTGCGTGAGGAATCGCCCCGTCACAAGGGTTTCGAAGTCGAGGGCTACATCATCAATGCCGTCCTCGAAGACGCCGGGCTGCCGCGCGTGGACGTGGCAGCCGCCTATGCAGCGCACAAGAACCCCCACCCCAGCCTGGCCGGCAAACGGTTCCGCAAGCCGACCGGCAAGAAGATGCGCGAGGCGTCGGTGACCTCGCGCTTCATCCTCAAGAGCTTTGCTGAGTTGCTGCCGACCGACTTCAACGACTACATCGACGACCGTTGCCAGTCCGTCGCGGGCTCGACGGTCGACCGCGAGGTGGACATCTTCTCGGCCGTCTGCCGCATAGCCATCGACACCTGGCGCATTCCCATCGCGCAGAGCCCGATGGCCGGGGTCAAGCGCCCGAGCTACTTCAACGAGCGCGACCGCCGCCTGAAAGGTGACGAAGAGCGACGCTTGCTCGACGCCGCCCACACGGAAGATGCGAAGCAGTCCGTCGCGATGCGCCTCGAAGAACTCATGGGCACCGAACGCGCGCAGTCTCAAGACGCGGCGACGACCTACCGCCGCAAGGCCATCATCAGCGCGGCGCGGGCGGCGCATGCGGCCGAAGCGGAAGCCAGCTACGTGCACGTCCCGCTGTTCGAGACCTTCGTGAACTTCCAGCTCATGACCGGCGCGCGTCGCAGCGAGGCCCTGTCGATGACCTGGGACCGCATCGACCTCGACAACCAGACGGCGTTCATCCCCGAATCGAAGAACGGGCGACCCCGCAAGCTGCCGCTTCGCAAAGACCTGATGGCGCTGCTGGAGCGCCTGCCCCGCGCGGACACGCACGTGTTTCCGTTCAGCCTGGACGCGCTGCGCAAGGCCTGGGCACGCATCTGCGAGGCGGCAGGCCTGGTCGGCGCCGATGACCTGCACATTCATGATCTGCGACACGAAGCAGTCTCCCGTGTTGCCGATGCCGGCGACAAGCTGCCGGGTGGCTTCTCGCTCGTCGACCTGCAGGCGTTCTCGGGACATCGGGATACCCGCATGCTGCTTCGCTACACCCATCTGTGCACTCCCAGCCTGGCGAAGCGCCTCGACGAGGCCTTCGCCGACCAGCAGCAGGTCAGCCTGCACCGTGGCCTGCGCCGTTTGAAGCAAGGCGCCACGCTGACCATGAAGGACATCGTCAACGCGCCGTCGTGCAACGAGCAAGCCGACCATGCTCCGGAGGAGGCGCACGACGACGATGCTCTGCCTGCCGCGCTGCCGAGCAACGTCGTGCCGTTCCGTCCCCGGCGCGCAGCCTGACCTTGCCCGCAGGAAAGGCAGAAGGCGCCCTGGAGACGCCTTCTGTCTCTTGCAGTCACATGCCCATCCCACGGCCTGGCGTCCGATGCAGGTCGAGCGCGGCCTGCTTGATGTCCAGTCGCGACATCGCGCGGGGCAGCAACTCCCGGTCATCGGTGTAGAGGGTCACGCCGTGGCGGGCACGGCTGATAGCGACGTAGTAAAGCGACTGGTTTGCCATCGCCCCGCTCACATCCGCATCCACCAGCACCCGGTCGCAGGTCTGGCCTTGCGCCGCATGCACCGTGGTGCAGTAGGCATGGTCCACCCGCAGCGGTTGGTGAAAGTCCAGCTTCAGCGTGCGTCCCGAGTCCACCTTGACCGTCAGCTCACGGGCTGCGTAGTCGATGGATTCGACGGCGCCGCCCTGGCCGTTGATGACGCTGAGCCGGTAGTCGTTCGCGGTGAAGCGGACGCGGTCGCCAATTGCAATCTCGCGTTGCTCGGCCCGGTGCACGGCCACATGTGGCATGGCGGTCGGCCGCCACTGCACCAGTTCGCCGTCCTGCCGGCGCAGCGTGATGCAGCCGGGTGCCGTCTCCACCACCTCCGCCGTGTCGCCGCGCCGCAGCCCGATGCTGTCGTAGGGCCGCAGCGCCTCGACGATGTCGCCGGGCGCGTAGCTCAGCGAACTTTGCACCTGCGCCCGCGTCAGGTCGCGTCCCTCCAGCACGTTGACGACGACGCCGGTGCCCGCCAGGCCGAGCCGCTGGCGCACCCGTTCATTGATGTCCTGCCGGGCGCGGTTCGTGCCTGCCACGGCCAGGGTCTGCAAGCGTTCCTCCGGCAGGCGTGATGCGTAGTCCCTGGCGATGCGCTCGTAGCGTTCGGTCGCATGCGGCACTTCGGCCACCGTCGCGGCGAGCTTCTTCAGCGAAGCCTCGACCTTGCCTTCGGCCGCATCGATCACGGCGGCCCGCAGCTTCTCGTTCTGCTGGCGCAGGATGTCGGCCATCCGCACCATCGCCATGCCTTGCTCCTGGAGCTGGCGGAAGGGAGCGCCGGCTTCCACCGCCTTGAGCTGGCCGGTGTCGCCGACCAGCACCGCGCGTGCGCCCGCTGCCTCTACCGCCGACAGCAGAGCATGCATGTCGCGCAGGCTGACCATGCCTGCCTCGTCCACGACCACCATCGTGAGTTCGTCCAGTGCCCGACCACGGGCAAGGAAGCCGGCGATGGTCATGGCTTCGAAGCCGGCCGCCGACAGCTCGCGCGCCGCCGCAGCCGAAGGCGCCAGGCCGATGGCCCTAAAGTCCTCCCCCAGGTTCTCATGGACGGTGCGCAGCATCGCCGTCTTGCCGGTGCCTGCGAGCCCCTGAACGCCCACGATGCGGTTGCGGGTGGACAGCACCAGCTCGGCCGCGCGCCGCTGGCCGGCCGTCAGATGGACGCCGAACGTTGGCGCCCGTGTCGAGCCCGGCTCCGTCGCCTCGAAAAGCCCGCCCTGGCGTGGCTCCCAGATTGCCGCCGCCAGCGTCTCCTTGCCCCGCCGCTCGATATCCAGCATTGCCTGCTCCATCGCTTGCGCCCCGGGCGTCGTGAGCCGTAGCCCATTGGCCGAAGCCAGCAGCTCGCCGCCGGCGAGCCGGCGGTCGATGTCAGCCTGCACTTCTTCGAGCCCCAGACTCCCGGTGCCGTGCGCGAGCGCTTCCTGCGCGAGGGCCAGCCGGTTGACGATGGCGCTGCGCTCCGTCAGGTGTGCCACGGCGAAGTCCACCGCCTCGCGCGTCCGCGCTTCGACCGCCGCGCGTTCGAGCGGCGCCGCCATGCGCAACTCGGGCGTCCAGTTCACGCCGAGGGCCGCTGCTTTGGCGCTCCACGCCTCGCGCAGCTCGTCGCGCCGCACGCTCGCTTCCTTGGCTCGCCGAGTGCTCAGGCCGGCGATTTCGCGCATCGCGGCCGAGGCGGTGGCGCGGCTTTCTCCCTTCGCGGCCAGCGCGGCGTCGATGGCGCGGCTGCGCGTGCTGAAGGCCTCGACCTGCTGCCGCGTGATGTGCGCCAGCTCGAACCGTCCGTCCTGATGCGTGCGGCGGATGCCGTAGCCCAGCTCCTGCACCCTCTTTGCCAGGTCCGCCCGATACACGATGCCGAGCAGCTTTTGCTGTTCGTACAAGGCATGCGCGTCCAGTGCCCGCCACTCGCCGTCTGGCCGCTGCGTCAGGTTCAACAGCACGCAGTGCGTGTGCACCTGCGGGTCCAGCTCGCGGCTGAGGTCGTGGTCGAAGCGGGCGGCGACCACGTTCTGGCTGCTCAGGGAGACCGTCTCGCCGTTCTGCGTGCTGCGGTAGGCGGCCAGCTCGGCCTGCACGTATCGCAGGGCGTGGCTCACGGCCTGCTGATGCGCGTCGAGCAGTTCCTTCGAACCGCCGATGAGTGCCTGCATGCTGAGCGATTTCGGCGCGCTGAACGTCAGGTCCAGCCCGGCGGTGCGGCCTTCGCCGCCGCGATGCATCTCCGTCCCATTCGGCAGCCGGCCGTCGAGCAGCGCGCGGAAGTCGCCGCTGTCCACCTCTGTTGGCGCCGACCGAAAATTGACCCACCTGTGAGGGTTGTGCCGATCCAAATTTGACCCGGGTGTTCAACCTACCCTGCTGCTTTTTTGTGCAGCCAGGGAGAAGAGGAGTGATCACCATGGCCA
>WBZU01000182.1_pt2 | contig 58353 bp, 40 predicted proteins | sample 5204311 | NCBI WGS metagenome assembly WBZU01 (sample SAMN12344359, study PRJNA552823) | activated sludge metagenome | biome: Activated sludge suspended growth; feature: Nitrification reactor; material: Wastewater; isolation source: activated sludge from nitrification reactor of wastewater...
CAGTTTGAAGTACGAGCCTGGAGATCGATAAAGCGGAACCGGATTGTTGTCGCCGGGGGTGCGGGCATAAGCCATCGCGTACACGCCCGAGCGCAAAAGTCCTTCAAAATCGAGGCGTGCGCGACCTGCGAGATCCGGATGGCAAACACTTCCGACGCCAACCAAAAGCTCGGCCGCGTCGAACGTGAACTTCGCGTCGTACCCCTGATTTTTATGGGGAATCCACACCGGAGATTCTTTGGGTGGTTCATGCGCGAGCGTCACGAGCGCTTCCGAGGTGTGTTGATAAACGACCTCCCGCAGCCCATCGAGCGACACGACACCGCTGTCGATCAACGCTTTGACGACCGGCACCGAGTCTTTTTTGCAACGCTTGTAGACGTCTTCGACGCGTCGTGAATCCGGGGGTTCGTCCGCGTACGCTCGAATCAGTTCGCCGAGACGTCGTTCCATTCCGGCCGCCGCCGCCCAGCAAACCCGCCCATTTTCGAACAATAACGTCCCTTGCACGGGATCTTTGAAAACCAACCCGCCCGTTGCGCTTTCCGGCAACGCTTCGACTTCTTCCAAGAGAGAAATCAATGCCGGCGGGTAGCCATTCTTGCCGGCTTGGTCGGGCGTTGAGCGCATGCTCGAGGGGCTCTGCATCGGTCGATCTTTCGCTTGGCGCGTTCTTGGCCGCGCAACAGCATGGGGCAAAGAGGCGGAGACGCCCGCCTTCCGCCATATATATCCTCAATTGCGGTGCGGCGCGAGGATTCGTGGGTTTGTCGTGAGGCAGAACCGTTTCGCGTACGTCGGCCTGTGGGAAGCATGCGATCCTTCGAGGCGTTTGGGTGTTCCGAGCCGTTTTCTCGCGTACGTTGCGTGGGGCGCAGCCGGAGCTGAATTCGTTATGGTTGGAGGAATTCGATGCGGATTAAAAATGACCGGCGATAACGTCGATTGTCGGCTTCGTCGAAATGAACGTGGTTTCCGATGCGGTGGTGTCTAGGGGGCGTTGACATGCAAAAAATCTGGAATGCACGGTTTTTCTCGGCGCTGACGATTCTTTCGGCGCTGCTTGTCAAAACATCCGAATCTCGAGCGTGGACGGGTTTGGAAGGTCCGCCGTTTCCATTGTGGCGAAAAGTCCCGGTCCCTTATTACCTCAACAAAGCGACCGTTCCGTCCCTCGTGACCGGCAATGCCGAGGACCGAGTCACGAGCGGTTTTGATGTGTGGTCGGCGCCTAAATGCACGTTTTTCGATACTTTGCCAATGGGGGATTTACCCGACGGAACCTTCGATATCAATGACGGCAAAAACGTCATTTTATGGATCAACAAGCCGAATTCATGGCCGACGGAGCTCGGTCCCGAAGATGGCGTCATCGGCGTAACGCTGCCGGTGTGGGGGAAAGATTCTCTGGGCCGCTTGGCCCTCGAAGACGCGGATATCATCTTCAACAACGTCGGTTTCTGCTGGTTCGATTACGATCCTGTTAATCCTGGACAAACATGTTCCGGCGGAAAACCTGCCGATATCCTGTCCATCGTTACGCATGAGCAAGGGCATTTTCTGGGGCTCGGGCATACCACCGTCGCGGGAGCGACCATGGAACCCGCGTATTTGGGGGGAAATTCGCTGGCCACGATTGAACAGGACGATATCGATGGCGTTTGCGCGCTTTATCCCATCGGCGGACAAATGAGCTCCAGCGGGGCGACCGGCGTGAGTTGCGATGTTTGTCGGCAAAATGCGGAACAAATCGAATGCTCGGAATCCGCGGAAAAATGCTCGACGTCGTGCGTGAAATTGGGGGATTGCCTCTTGAATTGCCCTCGAAACGACATCGAAGGATACGAAGCGTGCGCAACGTTGTGCTCGGCCCAATTCAAAGACGGGCTACAGGCATATACGGCGCTCACGAATTGCGTTTGCAACGTCTGCGCCGAGCCTTGCGCCGCTCAATGTGCCGGCCCATCGGAATCGGGTGCCGGCGGAGCGCCTTGCGGCCCGTCGAATGGCAATGGCGGACGAGGAGGGGTTTGTCCTGATGCTACCTTCACGGGCATGGGCGGATGTGGATGCAACGTCGCCGACGACGAGGCTCGTTGGGTGAGTCTCGCGATGGCCGGTGTCGTCGTCGTCTCGAGCCTTCGTCGTCGCAGACGCGTCACTGGATGAACGGATTTGCTCCGAGCATGTTCGAATAGTCCGAAGCCTTGTCACCGCGCAGGCAACGCAACCGATACGTGTACGTTTGATCCTCGTTCGCATCTTCGTCGACGTAGTCCGTATCCGTTCCGCGCACGGTAAACGCCGGGATGAACGTGACGGCATCGGTGCGTCGTTCGCCATCGATCGCGTCGCACGACGAAGCCACGCTCCAACGTACGCGCAAAACCTTCGCCATCGGGATCACGTCCTCGAGCGTCGGGGCTTCGAGAGGTCCGAGGTTCCCCGAGGTGCCGCCGCTCGTCGCGTTGTACGTGTCCGGTCCCGGTTCGACTTCTTCAGCGCAACCCGAGATTGTCAAAACAAACCCCAGTGTGATCACCCAAATCGCGCGCATCGTGGTTCTCCTTCGGCTCGACGGCTCGTCGAACATCGCATCTTCAAAATACGTCGATGCGCGTGACATCGAACGGTCGAAACGTTGTCACGCGATCGTCATGTTTCGCGCGCGTGAACCGGCAGATTTTGCGTCGACGCGTTACACTGCGCCGCATGCGTCGAACGTTCGCTACTGCGATCACTCTCTTTGCACTGGGCGCGTGTACGCCTGTTGAACAAACGCCGGCCCATCCGAAAACTGGTGCGTCGACCGTGCCTTCCGAGGCGTCGACAACCGCGGCGATGGACACATCGAAAACAGGCGACGAGTCAAACGCCGCAGCGGGTGAAAAATCGCTCGGCATCGAGTTTGTCGAAGACGATCTCGATAAGGCGATGGCGCAGGCGAAGGCCGAAAAGAAGGCGCTCTTCATCGATGCGTGGGCGCCGTGGTGTCACACGTGTTTGAGCATGAAGAACTACGTCTTCGTGGATCCGTCGTTGAAAGCGCTCTCCGATCGGGTGGTCTTCGCTTCCGTCGACACGGATCGTCCTTCGAGCGGTGCGTTTCTCGAACGTTACAAGATGAGTTTTTGGCCGACGTTTTTCGTCGTGGATCCGAACAACGGCGACGTCGTGGCGTACTTCCCGGGAGCTGCGTCCGTACGCGAAATGAAGGCCTTCATCGAAGACGCCGTGCATGCGCTCGATGCCACGGCAAAGCCTGGAGATCCTCTGCTTTTGTTGGCTCGGGCGTCGAGCGCGCGTGCAGCGGGTGACGCGAAGAAATCGCTCGCTCTGTACGACGAACTTCTGGCGAAAACGGATGCGAAGTGGCCGCGTCGAAGTGAAGCTCTGGCGGGCAAACTGAACGCGCTTGCGTCGAGCGGAGATCCCGATGGATGTGCGCGTTTTGGTACGGAGCACATCGATGAAATGACGGGCGCGGCGGCTCCCGCGGACTTTGCGTCGGTGATGCTCACGTGCGCGGGACGTCTGGCGAAGAGCGTGACGCGTGATGCGGCGCAGAAGAAAGCGATGGAGAAAATCGAAGCGTTGGTCGCGTCGCCTCCGCCCGAGTCGACGGTGGATGATCGAGCCGACGTGCTGTCGATGTTGGCTTCGGCAAAGAGCGAAGCGGGTGATGTGCAAGGAGCTCGGACGGCTCATGAAAAGCGTCTCGCCATGATGGAAAAAGCGGCCAAGGAAGCGAAGACGCCGGAGATTGCCGCGACGTACGACTACGGTCGCGCGATCTCGTACATGGCGCTCGGACGCGCGGAAGATGCGATGCGGATGCTCGAGGCGCGCGAGCGAGAAATGCCGAAGTCGTACGATCCTCCGGCGCGTTTGGCGAACGTGCTGTTGCGTATGGGCAAACTCGATGCGGCGCTTGCGGCGAACGGTCGTGCGGTGGCGCTGTCGTACGGGCCGAGGCGTCTTGGGTACCTGCGCGTGCGTTCGGATATTCAGGCGCGTCTTGGGGACAAACCCGGGCAGATTGCGACGTTGCGCGAAGAAGTTGCGGGGTACGAAGCGTTGCCGAAAGGGCAGCTCAACGCGACGCAACTCGAGGATGCCAAGCGACGCTTGGCAGCGGCTCAGGGCGACGGTGGTACTGCGCCGAAGGCGCCGTAGCCGAAGTTTGTCCAGTACAAATGGGAAGCTCCCACGGCGACGTGAATCGCGGTGGGAGCCGACTTGGGGAGATGTGAGGGGAGATGTTTGTCAGGGCGTGCCGGCGAGCGAGGCTTCGTCGAGCACGCAGTAGCCGCTGTCGGCATCGCACTTGGTCTTGAAGTCCGGGTTGATACCCGAACCGAAGACGCGTGCGGCCTTGTATTCCGTGCCGGCAGCGGGCTTCGTCCAGCCCTCTTCCGCCTTGGAATTGCACAGCGCATTGTCCGGCTCGCTGCGCACGACGACACCGATGCAGAGCTCGTCCGGCGTCATCGGGTCTTCATCGCAGTCGCCCATCTGGTCGACGAGGATGTCGGCGATGCACGGAACGGCCGGGTACAAGCTGGTGAACTTGAACGAGACCGTGCATTCTGCGCCGGGCGTGAGGTTTTCGAACGTCATTTCGCCGATCGCTTGCGTTCCGGGAACGCCTTCGGTGACGAAGAGACGAACGTTGCTCCACGTTTGGCGATAATGAACTGCCGGTTCGATGATCGGCATCATCATGTCGTCGACTTCGCCCGTATCGAACGCTTCGACGTCGAGCTCGGCCACGTTGTCCGTGGTTTCGCCGTTGCCGAACGCGAAACAGATGTTGTCGGCATTCGGCAGGTTCGTGTAGGTGCCGAACGTGTAGGCAGCTCCGCCCTCTTTGAGGCCGGCGCCCGCGCGTGATTGCAACAAATCGCCCATCGTCGTGGATTGAAGAGCGATCTTGCGGGTGTTGTAGTCGGCGCCTTCGGACGTGGTGACCGTGTACTGTTCACCGGCGGTGTTCGTCACGGTCGTCGTCGTCTTGGGCCTCGACTGCAAGTAGGTCGAGAAACCGATCTCTTCGTACAAGCCACCCGGGTAACAGGCAGCGTCTCCGCTTGTGACGGTGTACGTCGCGATAAACGGTCCATGTCCCACTGCGCACTGCATGGCCGGCTTTTCGCAAGAGGCACCCGACAGTGCGAAGAAGGCGACGCCGGCGAGGCCGACGATGCCCAGCAGAGCGTCATGAATACGTTGCTTCATGATGTTCTTCCTTTCGTTTCCCATCGGTCCTTAGAAGGTCACACGAGCGTTGACACGAATCTGGCGCGGCGTCTGGAAAGACGTCGGGTTCTGCCAGTTCGGGTTCACGTCCGCAGGGTCGAATGTACTCCCGTCCGGGTAACGCAGCACCTTTGTCGGGTCCGATGTCTTGATGACGCCATCCTTGTTCGGGATGTTGTCAGCAGAGCAGCCGGCACAAGGCAACACGTCAGCCGTCGTGTATGTCTGATCCAAACCTGTCGTCTGTTGGAAGTTGAACAGGTTGAAGATGTCGACACCCAACGTGACGTTGTTTGTCTTGCTGAACTGGTAACCCACGGTGATGTTCGTGTCGATGCTGTGGACCCACGGCGTGCGTCCGAAGACACCTCGCGGCAGGATGAACACTTCACCACCACCATAGATCGGGTGAGAGCCGAGAACGTTGAGCGGCGTGCCGCTGCGAGCGTTGTAGCTCAAACCAAGGTTCAGCAAGACGTTGTGCGGAAGCGTGAATTCCTTCGCGCCGAACACCTTGATCACGTGACGACGATCGCCCGGCAGGTCACCGGTGCGGTTCGCGAGCAGCGAGATCAAGTCGAAGTCCGAGTTGATGTTCGGGTCGAGCTGACCGGTTTCCGGTCGGAACAAACCGGCGATATTTCCGCGGTTCCAGGACAACGTGTAGTTGACCTGCGCGAGCCACTGCTTCGAGAAGGACTTCGAGAAGTAGACCATGAACGAGTCATAGTCGCGCGTCGCCAAGGGGAAGTCCTTCGCGATGCCTGCACCGGGGTTGCCGATGAAGTACGTCGTCGCTTCGTCGCGGCTCATGTCTTCAACCGCGTAGTTCAGCCACTGCTTCGTGTACGCAGCACCAAGTCGTGCGTCCGTGATGATTTCGTATTCACCACCAACGACGAATTGGTCCGAAGATTGCGGCTTGAGATCCGGATCGACGGGCACGCGGTCACCACCCGTGAGGGTGTAGAGCTGCGATGCATCGATCGAACCACCACGCGTGACGTACCCGCTGGGATCACGACAATCCGTCGTGAGATTGAGCGGATCACAGACGGCTTGCGAACGCGTGGAGATCGTGCTGAGTTCGCCCGGGAACGAACGATCGACCAGGTTCAACGTGACGGCCTGGTAGAACCGAGCAAAGTTGGCGGTGATCTTCGCGCGACCTTCACGCGTCGGATCCCAGATCGCACCGATACGCGGCGACCATTGGTTCGGCAAAGACAAACCAACGGTACCGTCCGTAGCGTGCACGACCTGCGAGTCGTAACGCACACCGAGGTTCACCGTGACGCGATCGAGGATGTTCCAGCTGTCCTGGACGAACCCGCCGACCGTGGTCGACGTGGACGTCGCATCGAAAACCGGAATGTCCACGGCGCTGTCGGGCGCATCGAGGAAGCCGTAATGACGGAAGTCCGAGAGCGACGTGCCGTTGACGTTTTCACGATAGAGAACGCCGCCGCCGTAACCCTTGCGGTTGTTGTACGTGAGGAACTCGAAGTCGAAACCAGCCTTGATCGTGTGCTCGCCGAGGGCCTTGACGATAGCCGTGGCAATCACGCGACCTTGGTAACGGTTGTTCGTGCCGATGTTCATCAAGCCCGCGCCGCCCGTGCGGTACGTCGTGACCGGACAGTACACGTTCGCGTAGTTGCCCTTCGACGGATCCATCGGATCACGCAGTTGGTTCACTCCGCACGCGTCTTGAGCCGCCGCCGTGAGCTGCTCGAAGTCCGAAATCGCACGACGACCCTTCTTCGCGCCGGTCGTTTGATTACGACGCCAAGAAACACCAGGCTGACCGGCCAAGGTGTCGGGGTTGTTGATGTCGTCGACGTTCGAACCGTCCGCCGCGCCTTGTTCGAGGGTGTTGTAAACCCAGCCCAAGGTCGCATCGACGAGGAACTTCTTGTTCATGAACGCGGACGAGCTCTTCACGACGACGCTGTTGTTGAACGCCGTCGAGGTGAGCGCGAGCGACTTGTATTGACCGATCAAGTTGCCCGGAACGCCGCCGTCCTGCGCATCGATGTCGTACGTGCCGTTGCCGCCGGACGTCGAAGGCGCACCAAAGACCGTCAAGTCGATCTTGTGGTCTTGGTTGATGTTCCAGGTGAGTTTGCCGATGTACTGCGTGGTCTGTTGATCGGCGTAAAACACCTGACGCGAGCCGTCGAGCTCGGTGGTCTTTTGGAAGCCCGTCTTCTCGTCGACGATCGGCGTCGTCGGGGCGCCCGTCATCGGATCGGTGTTGAACTCGAGCTTGTTCAACGTGCGGGTCAGGTTCATGCGCGTGAGCGCCACCTGGAAGCCGGCGAAGAACCAGAGTTTGTCTTTCAGGATCGGGCCGCCGATCGAGAAACCGAAGTCACGAATCGCGCCGAGCGACGGGTTTGTCTGGATAACCGTACCCTCGCGAGCGACCTGAGCGCGGGTTCCTTCGAAGGCACCGGGCGTGATCGAGCCGAACACCGACCCGTGGAACTCGTTTGAACCGGTCTGCGTGACGACGTCCATGACGCCGCCGATCGAACGACCGTATTCGGGCAAGTAACCCGCGGTAATGATGTTGACTTCCTTGACGAACTCTGCCGACAGGGGCACGGCGTTGACGCCGAAGGCCGGGTCGTTTGCCGAAACGCCGTCGATGATGAAGGCGTTTTCGGGCGACGTCGTACCGTTGACGGACGTACCGTATTGGTCGGAGTTAGCGCCGGGAGCGATCTGCGCGAGGCTTTCGAAGGAGCGCGACGCGCCGCCTTTGCCCGACGGAGCGTTCACGGCGAGACGTCGTGTGAGCTCTTGATCGACCGTGGTGGCGATACGCGATGAACCGACGTCGACGACGGGAGCGCGTGCTTCGACAACTTGCTCGATGACACCTGCATTTTCGGGCAGGAGTTCGATGTTGACACGAACGGTGGAACCGCTCGTCAGTTTGATGCCACCGCGAGATGAGGGCTTGTACTGCCCACCCCCGTCTGCGCTGACAGCGTACCCTTCGCCCGGTGGGATCTGTGGGACGCGGAAGTTGCCTCCGGCGTCTGTCACGACAATCTGCTCACCTTGAAGCGCGGGGGACGTCACCGTAATGACGACGTCCGGGATTGGTGCTTTTGTCGCCGCATTGCGCACCTGGCCGGTGATCACGCCATCTGCAGCGTAAGCCGAGCTGGATGCGACCAAAACGACGGACGGTACTACCGCGGCCAACAGGCCTAGTCTGTCTCTGAGAATCACGAGCCCTCCATACCCTCCGGAAACGTGGGCCAAGTGGTGATAAAGGCGGCCGACTATATGCATGGACCGAGGCGGTGAACAATAGTTCTGTTACGCGTCGGCGTTATTTTTTTGCTTTTCCTCATCCGCCCCGACGCACCCCACGAAAAACCGGGAACGATTAGGCTTCCGGTAACCGCATGATGCACTTCACTCGTCTCACGCTCCCCTTCACGCGTCGATACCACTTTCGGGTCTCGCACTCGCGTTCGTTTTCGTCTATCACGACTGAAGGCTCATGTTCGACTCGGTCCTAGGTCACAGCAACGTTCCCAAAGGTCGCCTCGGTACAGGCGCAGTCCTGTCCGCGGTGATTCACGCAGCCGCGATCCTTCTCGTCTTGTGGGTGACCACGAGACCCAAAGAAGTGAAGGTCGAAGCTCCCGAGGTCACGTTCCTCGCGGCCGCTCCGCCACCGCCACCACCGCCTCCTCCGCCACCTCCCGCAGGTGGTTCGAAGAAGCCCAAAGTGGACAAACCCAAGCCGGTGAAGAAACCGGATACGATTGTCGAGACAAAAGAAGAGCCCAAGCCGAACGAAAAACCGCCGGAGAAAGAACCCGAGCCGGATACACCCGAAGCGCCGGAAGGCGAGGGTGAGCCCGGAGGTGTTCCCGGAGGTGTTCCCGGAGGCGTCCCCGGTGGTGTTCCCGGCGGTCAAGTCGGAAGCCCGACGCCGCCTCCACCGCCGCCGCCGCAAAACATCACGATTCCATTCGGCGCAGGGATGACGCGACCAAGCCAAACCGGAGGTCCGTCGCCTTCACTACCGCCTGCTGCGGTGGCCGCTCACGTCAGCGGCGTGCACATCGCGCGTTGTCGGATCACCGAAACCGGATCCGTCGACAGTTGCAGCGTCGTGAAGGGTTTGCCCCACTCGGACGAACACATCCTGCGCATTTTGCAACAACAAAAATACACCCCCGTGATCTTCGAGGGACGACCCGTAGCGGTTTGGTACACCTTCAAGACTACCTTCAAATGAAGTTTCACCCGTAAAACTTGCGGGCAAAAGCAACATCGAAAGCGACCCACATCATCTCGAGAACGCGCGAGGGAGGCGCGACCCGGAACATGGATTTTTCAATTGCTGGTCTTTGGCGCGAAATGGGGCTCTTCGCCCGCATGATCGTCATCGTGTTGGGCATCATGAGCATCACGTCGCTGGTCGTCGTGGGTGAACGACTCGTCGTGGCACTCCAGTCCGCCGGACAATCGCGAAACTTCGCGGCCAAACTCGCTTCGATCCTCACCAAAGAGGATATCGATGTCGCCGCCGACACCAAGTTCGGCAAGGACATCGGTTACCTCGGACGCGTGATTGGCGCGGGTTTGTCCGCGTACAAGGGCACGCGCGCCGCCGACAAAGACCTCTGCTTCGAATCCGTTGCCCGCGCTCTCGAGCGTCAACAACAACGTGAACTCCAAGCCCTCAAGCGCGGCTTCGGTTGGCTCGCCACCGTCAGCTCCACAGCTCCGTTCGTCGGTCTTCTCGGTACCGTCATGGGTATCGTCACCGCCTTCGAAAAGATGGCCGCCAGCGGCTCCGGCGGTCTCGGCACCGTGTCCGCAGGTATCGCCGAAGCCCTCATCACCACCGCCTTCGGTCTGCTCGTCGCCATCCCCGCCGTTATGGCCTTCAACTACCTCTCCGGCTGGGTCGATGCACGCTCCGTCGACATCTCCGAATCGTCCAACGAATTTCTCGATGTCGTCGCACGCCACATCGCAAGCAGTGGCGGCAGCGAGTCGAGCGACGAGAAAGAAGCTGCGTAGTTCAATCGTTTGACCTCATAGGACTGTGGTTCGTGAGGTCAAACTCGGAACACATTCCAACACGGAGCTGGTTTCCTCATGGGAATGGCAGTAGGTGGCAAAAAAGGCAGCTTCAAGAACGACATCAACGTCACGCCTCTCGTCGACGTCGTCCTCGTTCTTCTGATTATCTTCATGGTCATCACGCCCATGCTCCAGCGTGGCAAGGACGTGAAGCTGCCTCAGTCCAAGTCGATCGAAGAAGAGGGCGACGTCAAAGAAGATCCGCTCATTCTTTCAATCACGAAGGACAAACTCCTCTACATCGAGAGTACGGAGGTCAAGGAGGACGATTACGTCGCTGCTCTGGCCAAGGAGCTCGAGGCCAAACCCGGCCGAAAGCTGCTTCTCAAAGGCGACGAATCCCTCGACGTCAGCGCCGTCCGTAACCTCATGGAACTCACTCGCAAAGCGGGCGCCAAAAGCGTTCAGCTGGGCGTCGAACAACTGAAGTAGACGGATCGGAGCGCAATCGTATGAGCAAGAAAATGCGGAGACTCGCCGTCAAGCCGGCATCCGCTGCCAACTCCGATATCAACGTCACTCCTCTCATCGACGTCGTGCTCGTGCTTCTGATCATCTTCATGGTCGTCACGCCGTTGCTCGAGAAAAACCTCGACGTTCGCGTGCCCGACACGGAGAAAGTCGAGACCGTGACCGAGGTTCCTCCGGACCAACTCGTCGTTCGTTTGAGCGCGGACAACAAGCTCCGCATCAACTTCGACGAAGTGTCGCAAGAGGAGTACATCGACAAACTCAAGACGAAGCTCGATCGGCGCAAACCCGACGACAAGATCGTCTTCTTCATCTCCGACGAGAAAGCCAACTACGGAAGACTCGTCGCCGCTTTCGACGGGGCCAAACTCGCCGGCGCCAAAGTGCTCGGCATGATGACCACGCCCCCCGAAGACGACAAAAAAGACTAGCTACCCGTCGTTCAAGGCGTTCCCACGAGCGCCTTGCAGCTCTCCGTCGCATTCATACAGCCCGCATTCGCACTGCATGTCTCACACTGCGCCACGCAGATGTCGAGCGATCGGCTGAACTGCTGATCGCAATCCACACACGACATCGAGCACTTCACCGAGCACATGTTCTGGGCGGCGAGCGCCTTGTTCCCGCATGTGGCGACGTCGTTCTCGCACGTCGTCGGCACGGCACACGCGGTTTCGTATTCAACACTTGGAAACGTGCACGCCGCCACGACCACCGCCGGAATGAAAAACACCAAACCATGAAAAAAGCGTGTCGCTAAGCGCATCAAAACCTCCCATTCAACATGACAAACCCGGCATCGGGTCCCGCCGCCGGCAGCACGTTCCAGCCGACTGCAGCCGAGCCTTTCGTCTGTTTGCTCGGCGATGACACGTAGAGGATTGTCCCGACAACTGCGGCGGCAATCGTGACTCCGCCCATGACGTTGACCACCGCGGAGTAGGTTTTTCCTTCACGAACCACCGGTTCCAAACTTCGCGGACAATCTGTGAACGCCGGGCACGCCGCCTCGAGTTTGGCGAGACGATCGGCGCGCAAGAGCGCGAATGTCCCGACCCCGATGACGCCCAGCCCCGCGACGCCGAACGTCACATAACTCCCGATGCGTCGCCCGTTCGTCGGCTCGTCTGACGGCTCGTCCGTCGCGGCCGCGGTCGGATCCATCGCGACTCGGGCATGCTCACCCGCGCCTACGGAAACAGCACGTTTTTCAACGGTTTGTCCCCTTTGAATCAGCTCGACGACATGACGACCGGGGATGGCAAAAATCGGCTTTCCCGGAGTCTCGACGCGACCGTCGAACGTAATGACCACCTCCGAGACGTCCGCCCCGCGAACTTCGATCGTTACGACACCGACCTGTTTTTCCAGCGTGGCGATGTGCTGCTTCGCCTCCGCTACGACGTTGGGCGCGGTCGTGCCCGCTTCGAAGATGGCCGTGTGAAACTCTTCGAGCGCTGCCACGGGTTGGTTCGTGTGCATCAAACACAGCGCGATGTGGAAACGAACCTGCGGCGTCGTCTTCACCCTCGCGACTTGGCGAAATGCAACGAGCGCCTCTTCGAATCGACCGGCGTCTTCGAGTTTCCGACCTTGAGAGAATCGCTCGCGCGCTTCGTTCAGCTGCGCGGCCGAAAGAGCATCCGTCGCCCAGGCTCGGTCTGGAAAGACGAACATGATCGCGCTGATGATGGCGATGCATGCTGGGATCGAACGGCGCCTCATCAACAGGAAACTCCTCGCCGCCAAATCTAACACAATCGCACATCGCGCTCCCGTGGGCGAGGCGAACTCGTTGCGCGGAGTACGGTTGTTCGGAGTCAGAATCCTGGCGAATCAACGGACGTCGAGACGCGTTTGCCGTGGGGTGGTGTCTGGGGGCGCGTTGTGGCGGACGGACGGGAAGACGGTGATGTAGCCGTGGCGGTGCTCGCTGCCGGTGCTGAGGTTCGGTCGGGCGTGCTGCTCGCCGACTCCTGCGGCTTCGTTGCGCTCGCTGTGGACGTTGCAGGCTTTGCAGCCGTTTCGATGTCGCCGGAGGGGGGAGGGGGTTGGCGTGTCAACCACGATGCTCCCACAACGATCACGGCCAACAGGGACAAACTCAGCGCGGCGATCGGCACGACGCGGAGGGTTCGTAGCGACGGACGTGCGCGAGCTGCTTCATGGTCGACGGTTGCCAGCAGCGCGTCGGCGAGATCTTTGCCGGTCTGATAACGATCTCGGGGCCGTTTGGAAAGACAACATTCGACCACATTGCGAATGCGTTGCGGGACTCCGCCGGCGAGCGGAATGTGCGGAGCTTCGGCGATCGCCCTCATCAGCGCCTGATAGTTCGATTCGACAAACGGATGTTTTCCCGTGACCATCTCGTAGAGCACGACACCGAGCGACCAGATGTCCGTGCGCGGATCGAGCGTCGTTTCGCCGTTCGCCTGTTCCGGGCTCATGTACGCGGGAGTTCCGGTGAGGGGCCCGTTTTGGGTGGACAGGGTGTCGTTCCATTCCTTGCTGATTCCAAAATCCAAGAGCTTGGGAACGATGGAGCCGGTGGCGCTGCGCGCGAGGAAAATGTTCTCCGGTTTTACATCGCGATGCACGATCCCGATGGCATGCACTGCGGACAAACCTTTCGCGACGTCGGCCGCAATTGTTACGGCTTCGTAGCAATCGATCGACCCGCTCGCGGCGATTCGATCGGCGAGCGATTCGCCTTCGAGCAGCTCCATGGCGAGGAAGAAGTCGCCATCCGGGGCGATTTCTCCGAAATCCGTGACGTCGACGATGTTGGGGTGTCGAAGTTTTCCCACGAGCTGCGCTTCATGCTGAAAGCGCGCTCGTAACGCCGGATCGGTTTTCGTGGGAACGCGGGCAAACTTCAGGGCGAAGTCCCGACCAAGCAACTCATGCCGAGCAGCCCAGACGGTACCCATGGCTCCTCGGCCGATGGGGCGGAGGAGCCGATAACGTGTTGCGACGAGATCTCCGGGCTTCAACGTGAGGGGTACGTGTCGCCACGCCGGGACTTAGTTGCCGCCGATGCCCAACGAACCGCTTGCCGAGCCGGAAATGCTGGGTGTGGCTTGACCGACTTGCACGACGATGGAGAGGAATGCGGCCGGTTTGAATCCTTCATTGGGTCCTGTTTCGTTGGAAATGTAGGACAAACCTGCTCCGGCAAGGAACCCGAAAGATGTTGTGTTTCCACCTTCGCCCAGGACCGGAATCGTCGGTGCGACGCCGAGGTAACCCATCATGCCCACTCGACCGTCGCCCAGCTGTTGAATCGAACCACCCAGTTGGCCGGCAATCGGGAACGCGCGACGACGCACGGGATTGTACGCGTCAAACGCGAGCGCAACACCGACCGCGCTGAGGACCGTGCGCGTCACGAGCGGTCGCTCGAGCCACGGAGCACGTGTGATTTGCAGCGTCGCCAGCATCGCGGGGATTGTCAGGTACGTACGGAGACAGCTGCCTGCATTTTCGAGCGTTTCGAAATTCGTTTCACCACAAAGCGGTACGGAGTGAATCGTTGCGGAACCAATGAGTCGTCGCGATGACTCGGGCGCGCTTGCATCACCCGCGCGCAATGACGCGGCGACGCGGGGTGCGTCCGAGAACAAGACGACCTTGCCATCTTCACTTCGCGGATCGCTGTACACGGCCAAACGCAGCCGCGAGTCGCCGTCGAAGTTTTCCGAAAGAGGAGGCAATTGGAATTCGGCCGAACGCGGCGTGACGATCCACGTGTGCTCGTTGAGCAGCTCGATCGGCGCGCCGTTCGACGTCTTGTCCGTACGCGTGAGCGACACGTAAAGCGCAAGAGGAGCGACGAGTCGGTTTTTCGCTTGGCCCTTCAAGCGAATGCGACAAACGCCTTGGCGCAAAGGCTCGGGCGCGATGACGAGCGAACCGTGCGCCAGCGGCTGCGGTCCCGGTCCCGTCGGGATGACCGCCGTCGGCATCTTGGGTTTCGGCGGCGCCATGGGCGTCGGCTTCGGCGCCACGGCAACGGGTTTGTCCGCGGGTTTGCCGCCCACCTTGATGCCGACCGATCCGGCCAAACCTTTCTTGTCCGCGGCTTGTGACGGAGCCGGGGGCGACGAACCGGCTTGCGGCGCACTTCCGGCAGGATCCGACGGCGGTTTGGCTCCCGGTGGTCCGGGCGGAGGTCGTCCTGACGAAGGCGGCGTTGCGCCTGGAGGTGCGGCGCCGGGAGGCGCATTCGGTGGAGCCATCATCGGCATGGGCAAACCCGGGCCGCCTGAAGGCGCCTTTGGAGATGAAGGCCCGCAATCGACTTGCAGATCTTCGTATTGGGGATCGGGGAACAAGAGTCGCGCCGGGTTTGTCTCGACGAGGTTCTCCAGGGCGGGGATCGACACGCGGTACGTCGCGCTCACGACGTTGCCGGCGGCGGGTGCGTCAAGGTTGAACGCGGTGACGCGGAGCCATCCACCGCTTGGAAAAACCCGCAACACTTTGCCGTCGGCGTTGCCGCAACCTCCCGAGGCTACTTCCACGACCGGGACGGTGAACGTGCGTTGAAACGGCTGTATGCGAGCGTTGCCGCAGCTGTCGACGATCGCGAGGTACCGAAAATCCGCCATGTCGGATTGCTTCGGCCATTGCATCCCCAAGATGATCTCCGCTGAATCCGGCTGCGGTGGTTTGGCGGGTGTGTCCCGACAAATCTGAGCTTTTTCAACGGGACGACCGCTCTTCAAGTCTTCCGGATCGATGGGCTTGTACGCACAGATGTGTTGGTAGTCGCGGCGTCCGAGGAGCACCGGATCGAAGTCGAGTGCGCGGCGACCTTGTTGATCGAGCCGCCCCCAGATTGTCAGAGGCAGAGGAAGCGTAGGCGTCTGCAACTTGATGGAACGCAACATGTCGTTGCCGATGCGACTTTCGCCCGGATCACCGGAGTTCGTCATGCATTGTCCCGACGAACACAGCCATGTCCCGCCACGACGCGCCGTTTCGATCGGTACCGGATCGGTGTCGCGAACCGACATGAACACGCGACTCGCTTCCGGGAAAATCTCCGGTCCACCATTGGGTTTCGTGCTGCTTGCGCCCGGAGGTCCACGCACGATTTGCAGTGAGCCGCTGAAGTCGGCAGGCAGCGGGCCGGCGTTTGACGGAGTGTTTGTCCTGGTCGTTATCGGCGGGGGATCGGGATCTTCCGGCGGCTCGTACGTCGACGGATCGTAGTTTTCTTCATCCTGTGCGGCAGCCGGTGGAGTCGCAGCGACGATAGCGGCGACGCCGAAGAGTGCGGCGAAGCGTGCGAGATGTGATCGTCCGTGACGTGTCACCCTCGGCGGTTCGCGTTCGTGGCTTGTCTCGGAGACTTGGATTTGAGGCGGGTTTCGCAGCATCGGCGTCTTTGCTCGGGAAGATGGTCGTGGCCTGTGAGAATCAACCTTGGCAGTCAGGGAATTTGGACGACAGTCACCGGCTCCGACATGCATTGGGGCGTTGCGAGAAGTCGTGGTGAGACGTTCAGCCGCACCGTTCCTTCAGATTTTGGCAGTCCGGCGATCGGCGTTGCGGGATCCGGTTCTCCATTGAGCGTCAGCGTCGACTTGCTCAGCGCAATCACCTGATCATCTTCGACGCTGATATCGACGGGCATTTGGATGCCGACGCGATTGACGTCGAACGCGCTGACCTCGAAGAGATCTCCCGGGACGTCGAGCTCGACCACGCTTTGCAGGGCGCGCACACGCAACAATCGAGGTTCCGGATCGACTTGAATCTGCGTCGTTTCCGGTTCGATCAGCTTCTCACCCGACGTGATGGCGAAACTCGCCGGTCCGCCGATATCGCTGAAGCACAGATAGAATTTCTCGCTTTCGCCGGTGGATCCCAAGAGAACACGCAGACGCGTATTGCGGTCCAAGCAATCGCTCTTGGTGGAAAGCAACGCTTCGCTGCTCAGCGATTCGATGATCACGGGAGCGTTTTCGACGACGCCGGGAGCATTCAGCGGCGGCGTTGCTCGTACTTGAGCTTCGCGGGTGCGAATCGCTCCGGGACGCCACTTCGATCCCAAATCATCGGGCACCGGACCGATGGAACATTGAAGCGCGAGGTACGTCGGCAACAGACGTTTGCCATTGAAGCTCTCGTTCAAGCCCGTGACGATCATGGCGAAGTTTGTCGCGGTGTCGGGCAAACCCGCAGGCAACACGACCACGTTTTTTTCTTCCGTACGATCGGCCCAAGAAACGATGACGTTCGCCGTTCCGGACCAGTCGCTTTCGGACGTCAGGTAAAACCTTGCCGTTCCGTCGGCCAGAGCCGTGCAGCGAAAACTTCCATCACGTTCACTGCATGTCGGCGTTGCTCCTTCGTTCGGATCGCTATGCAGGGCAAGTGCTTGTCGCGGTTCGACGCGCACCGTCACGTACCCGCCATAAGCAGGAGCATTGCTCTCGGTGAGCGAAAGCGAAACGCCTGTCTCATAAGGTTTTTGTCGAGGCAATACGGGTTTGCCATCGGCATCGAGCGAGTCGGCGGCGAAGAGCGATTGGTTCACATCCAAACGAATGTCCACCGTTCCGCTGCTCGCGAGCGGGTAGCCGACTTCAATGCAGCTCGAGACCGATACGGCACCCAGCACGACGCTCGTCATTGCCAGCGTTCGTGCGATGCGTGGTGATACGGTTTGTCTCGGCGTAAGGAGGGTACGTGCCACGGCGATCACTTCTGGTAAATCTCGGTGTATTCGTTGCCCAGCGGGTGACGATGCCAAGCGTAGGCCGACTGGGTAAAACCGCTCTCGTCGGTGTAATCGCATTGGCCGAGCTCCCAATCCGTGTGCCACACGCTCGCGCCCGTGGTCGGATCAACCGACATCGAGTGCGCGGTGACGTCGTCGTCCGCTTCAGTGCCGTGAGCAATGCGGGCATTCGGATCGACGTGACGTTCGAGCGTCTCCAGCGGCACGCGGGCAACGCGGCCTCCGGGAAGTGGAATCGAAAAAAAGGCTTCGTTGTTCGGCGCTCCCATAACACTCCTGGACTGAATCAGGACAAACCTCATGGGTTCGTCCCTCTTACGCGAAAGAGAATAGCGGACCGTCGCCCCGTTGCGGCAAGCCCACTCGGCTATCGCTTCGACAACACAGCCAACGCCGATGTTTCTCTTTGCCTTCCAAATTCGTGGACCGCGCTCAGGCTGGATCTCGAGGCCCAGTCCCTGGGTCGAAAAGCTGCGGTTCGACGGAGGCCTGGACGAAAGCTTCACAGTTCTTTACGCAGCGCTCGAATTCGTGGTGCACCGCGCAGGATTCCGATTGAGCATTGACCTCCCGCGACGACGGTGGCCCTATGCAAAACGGCGGCATGACGCTGCCCAGGAACGGTTCCATTTGTGACGGGCGCGGAAAGCTTCGGGTCGGACCCTTTGATCGGCGCGCTGGCAGCCGGAAAATATCGCGTCCTTCGCCTCGTTGGACGAGGCGGCATGGGCAGCGTGTACGAGGCGCAAAACGTTGCGATAGGTAAACGTGTTGCGCTCAAGTTCCTACGTGCGCCGGCCGGAGCCGATGCAGCCGTGCGTTCTCGATTCCATCGCGAAGCACGTCTCGTTTCCGCCATCGAAAGCGCGCACATCGTTCAAATCTTCGATACGGGAGAGACCGAAACGGGCGAACCGTTTCTCGTCATGGAGTTTCTCCAAGGCGAAGACCTCGCTTCACGTATTCGACGGCTCGGCAGGTTGGGCGTGCAAAACGCCGCATCCATTGCCGCTCAAACGTTACGCGGCCTCAAACGAGCGCACGCGGCGGGCGTCATTCACCGCGATCTAAAGCCGCACAATATCTTTCTTGTCGATGGCGAAGACGGAAAAGTTCACGTCAAAATCGTTGATTTCGGTTTGTCCAAGCTCCTCAGCTCCGAAGGCGACAAGGCGAACAACGTTTTATCCACCTCTCCACAAGACGCTCTGACGCGAGCCGGTACGCCCGTTGGAACTCCGTTCTACATGTCGCCCGAGCAAATCGAAGCGCTCGACGATATCGATCACCGCACGGACCTCTGGTCTGTCGGGACGATTCTCTACGAATCCTTGGCGGGAGCTCCGCCGTTTTCCGAAACGAGTTTCGCCCGGCTCGTGATCGCGATTTGCCATCGAGATCCGCCACAAATTGCCACGTTGGTCCCGGATCTTCCTCCGGCGTTGGCGCGTGTGGTCGGTCGAGCGATGGCTCGCGAACGAACGCAGCGTTATCAATCGGCGGACGAGTTTCTCAACGAGCTGCTCGAAGCCGCACCGGACCTCGAGCGATCCCAAGTCTCTCCGCTTCTGCGACCAGATATTACGCCCGTGAACGTTCCTCCCGTCCGACCTTCGCCCGCGCAAAACACACCTGTCGATCTCAGCAATCCCAAGAGCATTCCTCCTTCGCAGGATCTCGGGGATGCCAGTCCTCAACCTCAAGCGCCCGCGCCTGCTGCTGCTCCCGCTCCATCCGAACTTCGTACGCACACGATGGGTGGAGCGACGATGTGGCTCAGTGCTTCGCCGGCCTTGTCGTTGTGGCGCGGTGAAGTGAGCGCGCCGGATCGACTGCGCGTCGAAACTCGAGACGGAAACTTGTTCGAATTGCGCCTCGAGCCCGTCGGCGTTCTGCGTCTCGGTCGTGTCGATCGGGTGGGCGACGAACGCAACGAGTTGGTCTATCCGGATGTCGCTTCGCGTCTTGCCGCGACGCTTCGACACGATGGCGTGCGTTGGTGGTTGTTGCGACGAACCGAGTGCAGTGTGCCGGTTCAAGTCGGGGCACGATCACTCAATCGTGGTGAAGAAGCACCGCTTGTCCACGGAGCGTTTGTCCAGGTGGGCGGCATGCGCGCGACGATGGTTGATCGACGGTACGTGACGCCGACGGTGCCGGCGGGGGCCGTGGATGCGTCGACGGGCCTGTTGGCTCGCGCGGGTCTCGAGCAAGAGCTCGCTTCGTTCTTGCAACGCAAACGTTCCGGTTCGCTCGTGCTCGTGCGCGGTGACGGCGGTGGTCCGGCGAAGGGGAGCGAGTATGGTCCGGCGGCGATCGCCGCGGTGGCTGCGCATCGATCGTTCCCCGCGTTGGCTGTGGGCGTCATCGATGATGTCGCGTTGGTCGTCGTGCCCGGAGAAACGGCGGAAGCTGTCGAAAAAGGGAAAAAGATCCTCGAAGCCGCAAAGCTTGCCGCGCCGGGGCGCGTGTTTTCCTGCGGTCATTGGACGCTTGCCGGTGAAGCCAATGATGCCGCGCGCGAGCTCGAACTTGCCTTCAACGCCGTCAATGCGTTTGCGGATCTTTCACCCGGACAAGGCATCGCGGCGTTGCGTGTTGCGACGCAAGGTGCTCGCGTCACGACGATGCCCGAATTGCTTGGTGCATCAACGGATGCCAAGCGCGTGACGTTGCTGTTTGGGATCGAAGGTCAAAGCGCACTGGCTCATGTCGGCGCGAACGTCGTGGTGGGTTTGGAAAAAGAACTCGCTGCGGTTGTCGCGACGCACTCGGGGCAAGGGGCCATCGTGGCGCGCGTCGCTCCGGGCGTTGTCGCTTCGTGCATCACGAGGAAGCTCGATCCGGTGAACGTCGGCGCAGCGGTGCAAGGTGATTGGAATGCTCGACCGCCCGTGCTCGACGGCAAAGTCGAACTTCCGCGCACGTTGTCGTGGGAGATTCTGCACGCGACCGATCCGCAAACACGAGGCCAGGAACTCGCCCGTGAATGCGCGGATCCGCATGGAGTCTTGTCGGCGCTCAGCGGCGGTTTGCCCTATCCGATCTCGGGACGTGTGCACGCGGCGATCGCGGCCTCGAGCGCCATCGAGCGCGTAAAGATGCTCTTCGACGTTCTCGAAGGAACGTGGCGCTTCATCGCCACCGTGCTGCTCGCTGCGTACTTCTCACGACGACCGGCCGAAGGCGGCGAACCTGCACCGGCCTTCGATGCGATGGTGGAGATTTATCGTCGCAACTTCACGCGTGATGGATTTGCCCTGGGGACATGGCGCGAGATTGCTCGTTGTGCGGCCAAGGGATTCGAGGGACACAACGACCCGATCGGAGCGCTCGTTCGGGAAGTGCTCGGGGTTCGTCTTTCCCAAAATCAGACCTTCGATACGCTCTCGAACCTGATGCAGGTCGAACGCAACAGCTTCGCGCACGGTCACTACAACGAAGCGCGGGCTGCGGCGGATTTGCCGGAGTTCGAGCAAATGACGCGCACGTTGCTCCGCGCGTTGCGACCGCTCGCGGCGTGGACGTTGGTCACGGTCGAACGTACGGAGCCGGATCTTTATGGTGAGCTCCAAACGGTCGAGTTCATCGATCATACGGGGCCGTACAATACGGGGACGAGGCGCAAGCTCGGGCTCAACAGCCCGGTTCGTCTGGCCAATGTCGTGTATCTGGCGCGTTGGCGAGAAGGTTCGCTCCTGCCGATGGATCCGTTTCTGCGTCGCGTCGCGCACGAAGACAAGTTCGACCTTTACTGGATGGACCATCTGCCGCGACAAACCGGCAACTGGGTCTTGAGCTCGGTCGTCGGAGGTCCGGGAATCAAAGTCCCGAGCGATGTACGGCGCTTGCCGCCTCTGTTGCGGCTCGCCATGGAACGAGCGCAAAGCTCATCGTGAAGCAAGACGGAGATGACGCATGCACGTGCACGCGACCGTGTCGATTTGGCAGCGAGATGAACACAGCGGGACGTATTCCGCCGAGCTCAACGGCTGCACGCTGAAGCTGATCTGGCAACCCGAAGAACCCGGCAAACAACGCGGTTTCCGTTGGAAAGTCGAAAAAGACGGCAAGGAGATTCCCGCGCCCGACGACTTTCAAGAAGAAGCCGAATTGGCGATGGCCAACGCGGAATCGTTCGCTCGCGGCATCGCCGCATCCTAGGTTGCCGCGCGCGTGATACCCTCGCGCCGTGAGTGATTCGGCGCCGAAGGAGTACGCTCCGGGCGATTGTCTCGACGATCGGTTCCTGCTCGTCGAACGACTTGGACGAGGCGGTTTTGGTGATGTCTGGCGGGCTGAAGAGCTGCTGCCCGACCGCACGCCTTTGCGCACCGTCGCCCTGAAGCTCCTGCAAAAGAACGCGCACGATGCGGCCAACTGGGCCGAAGAGGCCAAGCTCCTCGCGTCGTTCCGTCATCCCTCGCTCGTCACGATTTACGCGGCCGGTGTTCTTTCCAAACCCGAACCCATGCCGTTCGTCGCGATGGAAATCCTCGAGGGGCGAACGCTCGCGGACGTACTTTCCGAACGTAAGCGCGTTCCTTGGCGTCGAGTGCTCGCGTGGGCTCGCGCCGTCGCCGCCGCGCTCGACGTGATCCACGAACGAGGCGTCATTCACCTCGATTTGAAGCCCGCCAACCTGTTCCTCACGAACGACGGCACCGTCAAGGTTCTCGACTTCGGGATCTCCCGACGCGCCGGGTCGCAAACGCCGACGGTGGTTCGTCCCGTCGGTCGTCCCGCGGTGGATGCGTCACTCGATACGGCGATGTTCGTCGCCGAGCAGGAAGCTCCGCCGCGTGTTTCGGAAGCAGCGCTCGACACGGCCATGTTCGTTGCAGAACAAAACAGTGTGTCGAGACAAACGACGCAGGCGCAAGGCGTGGCGTATGCGATTGTCGGCACGCCGGGATTCATGGCGCCGGAAATCCTCGAGATGGCTACGCCGGCTCCGCCTGCCGATGCGTACGCATTGGCTGCAACGATCGTCAAACTGACGACGGGCGGAACGCATTACGAGGATGTTTCGGACGAACCTGCCGACGGATCGGATCCGGCCATCGTCAGCACGTGGTGGTCGGACATTCGCGACGCCACGTTGCGTGGAAAGCTGCGCGATTTGTCGGCGGATGCGGCGCGACTTCCCGCGGGACTCGTCGCCTTGTTGCACCGATTGCTCGCGGTGGATCCGCTCGCGCGGGGCGTGCACACGGGGCGTCTTGCGGCGTTGTTCGATGAAGTCTTGGAGCGACCTTACGGTCCGCTCGATCCGCCCTACAGGGCGCTTGCGGCTCTTCCCAAAGAGGCCGAAGGACTGCTGTTCGGTCGAGGCGACGACGTTGCTCGGCTTGGTCGCGAGCTGGCTTTCGAGCCCATGGTCGTGCTTCACGGGCCGCGTGGCGTAGGCAAATCATCGCTCGCGCGTGCCGGGCTGATTCCGTACCTCGCGCGAGAGTTTGTCGACGGAAAAGACGACTGGATCGAAGTGCACGTTCGTCCGGGGGATGAACCGGATCGCGATCTCGACGAAGCGCTTGGACGAGTGCATCTGGGTCTCGTCGGTGCGGGCTTCGATGCGCTCGAGGCACACGCGAAGGCATCTCGAATCGGTATCGCACTGCTCATCGATCCTCTCGACGGTGTTCTCACGGCGCCGTCATCGAACGCGGCGCGGCTGATCGCGCTGCTCACGACGCTCGCGGACGGCATGGTTCGTCCGGGCCTTCGTGTGCTCGGGGTGCTTGGCGAAGCTCATGTCGCTTCGTTCGTCGATCCAAACTCGACGTTTGCTTCGTTGCGTCCGACGCTGCGGTTTGTCGGATCGCCTCCGGCTGCTGCTGTGCACGACATCGTCACGGGTCCGCTGCGCGTCGCCGGCGTGCGACTCGTTGGTGCTGAAACGATTGTGGGGGATGTGCAGCGCGAGTTGCGTGGGGCGGATGATCGCATGCCGCTCGTCGCGTTGGCGTTGCGTAACTTTTGGGATACGCGGACGCCGCATCCCGACGAACGCACGAAGCTGATCCTCACGCTCGATCAATGGCTGAGCATTGGAGGTGTGGCTGGGGCGCTTGCGGCGCATGCGCATCGCGTGCTCGGAACTCTCGATGCGGATGCGCGGCTGATCGCGGTCGAGGCGTTGTTGCGTTTGGCGACGACGGGTCGAAAGCCGATTCGCTGGAACGAGTCGGAGCTGGCGTCGGTCGTAGCGAAGGACGCCGGGCGGGCGCTCGATGTGTTTGGCATTCTGGAACGCGAGGCCCTTGTTCGTCGGCGCGATGGGCACATCGAATTCACGCATCCTTCGTTGGCGTCATTGCCTTCGGTGGAGCAATCGCGTTTGCAGCATACCGATCGCTTGGTATTGCTCGAGCGATTGCATGAAGCGGCGATTGCGTGGGATCGGGCCGGTTGTCATCCCGAGTTTTTGCTGTCCGGGTCGTTTTACGACGATGTGGTTCGTCGTGGCGATTGGACCCGAGGCGCCATTTCTCCGCTCGAAAAACAGTTTGTCGAAGCGAGCCGTCGACTGGCGCTTCGTCGGGCGTTGATTCGCGGGGCGGCGATTCTCGTTACGCTCGCGATTGTCGCGGCGGCTCTGGTGGCGAACCGCGCACGTGAAGAGCGAGAGGCCGCGGCCGAACGTGCACGGGCTTTGGCAGCGGAGCAGGCGTATGTATCGGATGTCATTTCGCGTTCGCGATTGGCACCCGATCCGTATATTCGCACGACGTGGTTGACGGAGGCCATCGAGCACGGTTCGGTGGATCCTTCTTTGCCGCTCGAATTGTTTCGCACGGCGGCCAAGCTCCCCAAAGCGACGTTTTTGACCCTCGCTCCATCGACACGTCCATCGTTCCCGTGGGGTGATCGTTGGTTATTGGCCAATGCCGGCACGACGGGCATCGTCGTCGTCGATTTCCATTTCGATCCGTTTTACCAGGAACCGGCCAAAGATGGAAATGGCGGGGCGGATCCTCCACCGGCGGAGCTTCATCCGCACGCCATGTTTATTCGACCGCACGAGAGTCCGTTTGTCGAACGAGTCCAATTTGCATTTGATACGGCCTTCGCGACGCGTTCGTCGACCGGCGAAGTTCGTGTTTTTCGTTTGCGATCGGATGGAGCGGTGGCTCTTGCGGCCGTGATGCCTGCGAAGTGTCGCGGGGCATTGAAAGTGGCGGATGCTGCGCCGGTGCTCGCGTGTTTGGGGGACGAAGGGTTGTTGTATTGGGATTTGCGGCACGCCGATACCGTCGACAAACACGAATTTCAGGGTATCCCGATCGACGTTTCGCCCAATGGAGAATTGGTGGCGGCGGCCGTGGACCTCAAAGTGGTCGTATGGGCGCCATTAAAGAAAAAAATAACTGAAATCAAGGCCCTGAGCGCCGTCGAGCTCGGTCGTTTCGGCCCTCGAGAACCCATGTTGGCCTTGGCGGAAGAAAGTCGGTACGAGGTATTCGATTTGGAGCATCCCGAGCAGCCGCTGATTTCCGAGAGTACGAGAACGGAATTGCCGACGTCGCTGCGGTGGGACGAAGGTGGTTTGGATTTGGCCTTGTGCGGCACGCGTCTTGGCGGGGATATCGTCTCGGGCCGATTCTATTATTTGCGTAAAGGTCATCGAGCTGCGACGGATCCCTTGCCCAAAGGAAAACCTTGCGAACCGGCACCTTACAAGGGGCGGCCGAATATCGCGTCGACCGACGAAGACATTCGGGATTTGGCGCCATTGCCATTGGGGCCGCGGGATTTGTTGGGTGGTTTTCGTTTTGCCGGCGGGCAATTCCTCACCCGCGATTTGGTACTTTTGGCGGGCAGTCGGTCCGCGGCCGACTCATTCATGCATTTCAAGGGTGAACCGGGCACCGAACCCGGCAGCGACAGTCCGGTCTCGGTCGCCGAGGTATTGCGGGAAAACGACGAAGTCATTGCGTTTCAAGTGAACGACGAAGTTCGATTCTATCGAATCGCGACAGGTAAACGTGAATTGACACGTAAAGGAAACCTGCTCCGAGTTTGCTCGGACAAACGAATTGCGGCTTGGGAGCGGGACGGCAAAGAGGGCGATACTTTCAAGAATTGGCGGATCTTCGATGCGCGCAGCGGGGCCACGATCGCCACGATAAAACGCGAGAACGGATTCATTCTCGGAGTGGATTCCGCTTGCCGCAATTTGTATTATCAGCGGGTCGACGGCGCGGTGATGGTCGCTCCATTCGATGCGGATCCGAACGATTATCGCGTGATCGCGCAGGCGGATGGTTACGTGTACGACGTGCGTCCGAGTTTGGCACGAGGAACGGACGGTCCGGGATTGTGGCTGGCATTCAGCTCCGGCGCCCTGGCTCGAATTGATGAAAACAAAAATAGCTTGGGCGTCGTTGGTTATGCGACGCCGCGGGCGACGGCATTGAGCGACGGGCCTGCCGCCGGGGAGCTCGTGTATGCGGACGCGACGGGGGTGGTCTTGTTGCGAGCGCAATCGTCCACGCGATTGCTCGAACCTATGGGATCCACGGTCTGGGAAGATATTTCGCTCGCGCCCGATGGTCGATCGATGTTGCTCTTGGCGACGAACGGCATTGCGGCGTTCAATATGGAGAGGCGTGAAATCGTCGGGTCGATTCCGCTTCGCGGGCGCACTCGATTTTTGCCTTGGGACAAAGATGGTTCGGTGGCGGTGTGGAACTTCGATACCGTCGGTTCGGAAGAAATCGATATCATTCCGCGGGGGCGGGACATCACGGGCAAGATATCGAAGGCATTGTGCAATTTGCGGGTCGAGAACGGACGCTTGAAGATTCTCGATTGACGCGTTTCAGGACACGCCGACGAGCTCGACGTCGAAAACGAGCGTCGCATTCGGGGGAATGAGGCCCGGGTAGCCACCTTCGCCATACGCCAAATGGCCGGGAATGGTCAATTTGCGGCGTTCACCGATTTTCATTCCGGCGACGCCCATATCCCAGCCTTTGATGACTTGACCAGCGCCCAAGCGAAACTTGAATGGCGTGCCGCGATCTCGCGAACGGTCGAACTTTTTTCCGTTCGTCAACGTTCCCGTGTAATGCACGAATACCGTATTTCCGGCTTTCGCTTCGGCACCTTGGCCGGGGGCGAGGATTTCAATTTGGAGTTCTCCGGTCGACATCGTCGTATTCCCTTCGTTTTTGAATCAATCCGTGTTCACGGAACTTTTTTGGGCTTGGGTATGGCCGTGCCATTACGTACGGCTTCGACGACCAAGTCATTGAGCGCCTTATCGGCTTTTTCGCATTTGGCGGAAACGGTGCCCATGGTCGCGCCTTTGCATTCTTTGCGGCGTTCGATGACGGTCTTGTCGACGGACGCATCTTTGCGCAGAGCTTCTTGCGTTTCATCGTCGAGGAATCGCCAGACAATCATTGCGTGTTTGGGTTTGGGCGGAGCAACCAAGCGGACTTCTTCGCCGGACAAGGTCGCGCACGATCCGTCCCAACGCAATACATCGTAACTCGAGCCCGCGCCGCTCACCTGCATTCCGCCGGTATCTGCTTTATGCGACAAGAGCACGAGCAGTTCTTCTTCGAAAAACAGTTTTTCTTCCGAGCTTGGACCGCTGAATCCGTTGAATGGATTGACTTCCTTCACGGCGACGTAGGCGCGTTTCCACGGCGTGCCTTTTTGGAAGAGCATCAAGGCGAGTTCCGGATAGACGCCTTTGCAAAGGTTTTTGACGAACGCTTTGGGCATGACGCACCCGTCGCCGCTCGTGCCGTCGGCGCAAGCTTCCGGAATGGTTTTACCATCTTCGGCCGCGGGTTCGTCCTTCGGTTTGTCCTCGGCGGGTTTGTCCGATGCGGCTTTGTCGGTTGTATCCGACGCGGCATTGTCTTGCGTGTCCGGTGCGGGTTTGCTGCCTCCGCAGCCCAAGGCGCAGAGGAGAATCGATAAGGCGAGGTGTCGCATGGCGTGACCCTAACCTGATTTTCGCTCCGGGGGGAAGAGGGAATTTAGCGGCGTGTTCATCCCTGCATGCCCAAGTCTTTCGGGATATCGGAGACCATGCCGATGTCGCCGGCGGCATTGACTTTGGCGGCTTCGACTTTGCACGTGAGCTTTTCGCTCATGGAGAAGCCTCCGCCGAATTAGATTCAGGTTTCTCCGACCGGAACCATCGTCGATACCGTATTGTCCGCAACCCACGCTCGTTTGCCAACGTCCGGCACGAAATGCATTGGCGCCCGTCGTCCGCGTTCCCACGTTTTGTCGCCCATTGGCTTGAATCGTGACGGGCAAGTATTCGTACGACGTGATCCCGGGTGCATTGTGGAGTTTCCGGGTGGTCAATGCATTGCCCGGGTAAGTGTTCAGCACATAAATGCGCGGGCGACGTACGGTGTGTGGTCATGCGCGAATGTTGTACTTTTTCTGATGGGTCATGGCACCTTATCGATATGGCTATGAACCTACGCAACTACCAAACTGCATTTGTCATCATGTTGACGTCGACCTTCTCCGGATTGGGAGCATTCATGGGTTGTTCCAGTCCGGATCCGACCCAAGGCGGTGGATCGTGCTCGGGAGATCTCGCCGCCATTCAAAAGGACATTTTTGCAAAGTCGTGTTTGTCGGCGGGGTGTCACGGGGCGAATCAACCGGCGGCCGGGCTTGATTTATCCGGGGCGAATACGGAGTCGGTTTTGGTGAACAAACCGGCGGCGCTTTGCAATGGAACGCTGGTTGTTCCGGGCGATCCGGCGAATTCGGTGTTGTTCCAAAAACTGAACAGTCCTTCGTGCGGCGTCAAAATGCCCATCGGCGGCGCATTGAGCGATGCTCAAATCGTTTGCGTGTATCAATGGATTTCCGCGCTCCCCGGGGACGGAACCGGCGGCAATGGCGGTGGCGGAGCCGGTGGTGGCGGCACCGGCGGCAATGGAACGGGCGGCGCCATGGGTTGCGAAATGTGCGGCGGGGCGACGTGCATTGATTTGAATACCGATCCGATGCATTGCGGATCGTGTAACAATACGTGCGGCGCCAATATGGTGTGCAACATGGGAATGTGCAGCTCCGGAGGATGCGGAATGCTCACGCAATGCGGAGCGTCCTGCGTCGATACGCATACCGATGTCAATCATTGCGGCATGTGCAACAACCCGTGTGTCGGGACGTCGTGTACGGCGGGAAAATGCGAATGTCCCGTCGGGCAAATGAGTTGTGGAGGGAAATGCATTGATACGTTGTCCGACGCGAACAATTGCGGTACTTGTGGGACACAATGCGCTGTCGGACAATCCTGCACCGATGGCAAATGCGCATGCGGTATGTCCAGCGTTTCATTTGCCGGGGCCATTCAGCCGATTTTTACGGCGAATTGCGCTTCCGCGGGATGCCATGCGGGCGTCATGCCCCAACAAGGGCTCAATTTGACCAACGGCAAAGCCTACAACGAAATCGTGAATGTCGCCGCTTCGCAATGCAATGACGGTCGTAAATTGGTTTTACCCGGAGATCCCGGCGCCAGCTACCTCGTCGACAAGATGACCAATACCGATATCTGTTTCGGAACCAAAATGCCGAAACTCGGGAGCGTTCCTTCGGCTCAAGTTCAATCCGTCATCGATTGGATTTGCCAAGGCGCCCAGAACAACTGACAATCCGCGCGCACTCGCATGCGCGTATCACGCAGTAAAACCAGTTCAAAAAAGAGGTTGGCAGACGGCGAAGATCGCGCTAAGGTCGGCGCATGCCTCGTCCCGTGTTTGCCGATCCCAAGACGGATTTTACGTTCCACCGTATTTTCGGATCGGAAAAGCACAAGAGTGCGCTCATTGGGTTCTTGAACGACATATTGCAGCTGGATGACGCGCACCGGATCACCGAGGTGACGTTTCTGGATCCGACACAGCGTCCGAAGGTGGAAGAGCTGAAGTTGTCGATTGTCGACGTGAAGTGCAAAGATGCGCGCGGTATCCATTACGTCGTCGAGATGCAGGTGCTGAACGTCGAGGCGTTTGGTAAACGCGTCGTGTACAACGTGGCAAAAGCTTATACGAATCAATTGGATGCCGGGGCCGATTATCCCGCGTTGAACGACATCGTGGGCATTTCGATATGCGACTTTGAATTGTGGCCCAGGCGTGAAGGATCGAAGGTGCCGATGGTGAGTCGGTGGAAAATGCAGGAGCAAGCGAGCGGCACGGTGGGGCTGTTGTCGATGCAATTCGTATTTTTGGAATTGCCGAAATACGATAAATCGGGTGAGCCCGAGACGATCATCGAGAAGTGGGCGTATTTCTTCCGCGAGGCGAAAAACTTGGAAATGGTACCCGAGGCGCTGAATCACCCGCCGATCGTGGAAGCGCTGGATGCGTCGCGTACCGCCGCGTTCACGAAGGCCGAATGGGACGAATACATATTGTCCGGAATGGCGATTCAAAACGAGCGGGGCATGTTGTCCCTGGCTCGAAAAGAGGGGCGCCTCGAGGGCATCGACGAAGGTCGAAAACAAGGCATCGACGAAGGTCGAAAACAATTGCTCCGTGCCGTTTGCGATATCTGTGAATTGTTGTCGATTCCTTTGTCCTCCGAACGATTGGCCCACCTCGAGTCGCTGGACCTGACAAACCTTGCCGCATTGCGTGAACGGATCAAGACCACGAAGACGTGGTAATGGCCGGGCAACTCGCCGCAGACGCCGAGCAACGTAAAGCCCGCGCGTGATCCTGCACGGATTCGCAGTTGTCCCCCAAATCTCACTCGGCACAACAATCGTTGCAACTTTCGCGCTTTCTCGCCCGCTCCGCGCTATCATCTCGATCGTGCACGTTTTCTCGATCCATTTGCCCTGTTGCAAGCTCGGCGAGGCACCATGAACCTTGTCGTCAAGCAATTTCGAGCGGCCGTGGAGGAGCCTCCGGAGGTCGTATTGACGCATCCGGTCGTGCGCATTCAGGCCCGATTCGGTTCGACCTGGGCGGCGTGGGGATCGGGCTTTCTCATCGGACAATGGCCCTCGTCCATCATCACCGCGCGTCACGTCGTCGCTTTGCCGCAGGTCGTCGCTCCAGCCGATGTTCGCGTCGAAGCCCATTTCGACGGCGCCTGGTCGTCTATCGACGTCACGGCCGTCGCATATCCCGCCAATGCTCCGGGGTCGGCTGATGTCGCCATTGTGCGCATCCAAGCTGCGTGCGTGTCCGGTTTGCAAGCTGCGACCATGGATGGTCCGACACCCGCCGAGGTCTGGGGGTATCCATTGCAAGTTCGTCGAAGTGTAACCAATCCATTGCGAGTGGGTTGTCGTGCAAAACCAGGTTATGGACAAATTACGTTGGATCGGCCGGGACAACCCGGAATGAGCGGTGGACCGGTCGTGGCCGTCGCGGACGGGGCGCAAGCTTCGGCCGTGGTGGGCATTTATCTCGGATTGACGTCTCGCGGGGCCAGGGCGCAACCATTGATTGACGATACTCTATTTGCTTGTAAAGATGCGGCGATGAACATCATGATTTCGCCGGTGGAAACGAATTCATGAACATGCGAAAGACACGACGATCATGGATTCCCTCGGCGCTCGGTTTATCGAGTTTGCTGACGATTTCGAGCGGCGCTGCGGCGCAGGTCACCGTGGTCGATGCAGGCTCGGATCGGCTCGTTTCGGCTCCGTCGACGACAGCCGTGCATTCGTCGTCGCCGGTCGCGTCGACGTTTTCCACATCGATTGCGGACGACAATGGTGATTCGCTGCAACTTCACACCGCGCGAGTCGCGGCGCTCACGAATTTGTCGCAATCCTTGAGGTCGGCTTGCACGAACCAATTGCCCGATATCGACAAAGTCGCATTGGAACGGGCGGTGGGCCGGGCTTTGGCGCTGCGACGAGGCCTCGTGGACCTCGAACAGCGGGAAAAACGATTGCGCCTCGAGAGCGCTCAAAAGCCCAACGACGGACGTATTCGTGCCGAACTTGCGTCGGTTGTTCAAAGCAAACAGCGCCTTCTGGAGGCCGCGACGCGTGAGGTTTCCGGCAAATTGAGCGAACCGGCGCGTAATTTGGGCACGTTGCGTTCCTCCTTGTGTTCGGAATTGTGCACCCGTGGCGACAAATCACCGAGCGCCGTCGATTTGTGTGCGTTTTCTTCGCCGGCGCTCGCGCATGCCGCGGTCATTTCCGATGAAGCGTCCGTTCGTGGTTTGGCGACGTATATTCAGCATCGATTCGATGCTCTGCGTCTGGTCTTGCCTTCGAAGCAATCGGTGACGTTCGCCGAAATGGCTCAGGCAGATCCGGGCCTTTCGCCGATATTTGCGGTGGCCGATGCTTCGTCGCGCGTGCTCGACGAAGAGCATACCGGGCTCGATGTCGCTTCATTTACGTTGGGAGCATTGGATGTCGGCGTTCGCGCAGTGGCGACGTTGCTGCTTGACCGCGCCAAACGAGAATCGCTGGTGTGGTTGTCGCGTCGATTGCATGAAGACATCTGCGGCGGGGTCAAGCCCGGTGATGGATATGATGAATTGCGGGCGTATTGGTTTCCCACCACGTGCAGTTTGGGGGGAGGATCGATGGGATTTTCGCCTTATGGCAACACCGATTGGATCCGGACGCTGCGCGGTGCTTTGGCTGCGGATATTTCGTCTTGGCATGGTGCGGCGCTCGGGCTGCAGTTTGGCGCGACATTATGGGCCGATGCGCATCTCGCCTCGAGCGTTTTTTCGTGTGCCCCAAGCACCGGGGAAACGGTGCTCTGTACCGGACAGGGCCCGGAGCGGATCGCTTGCGAAACGAAACGAAAAAATCAAAACACGTGTCGCGCCGTGCATGACGTGCGTTTGTCCGGGGCGAACCTCGGCCGGGATTTCGCATCCGGGGCCAATGCTTCGCTCGCGCTGTACAACTTCGCGTCGGATATCGACCGCATCAATGTCGATATGGAAAGCGGCGCTGACGGACGTCGATTTTTCAGCGACAGGCTCGAGTTATTGGCGTGTGCCGCGGCGATTCCGTATGTCTTCCAGGAATACGGCAATATGGTGCGTCAAGCCAGACCCGGCAGGACGGAAGAATCCAAAGCGATTCTCTTGGCGGCATTGACCTCGGCTCCCGCTTGTTTTTCGGTCTTGGGGCAGGGGTATTCGCGCAATATTTGCCAGGGTTTTTCGGAAACGACGGCGGCGGAGGCCGCATCCGTTTGTCCGAAGGCGGCTGCCGACAAAGCGATCGACGAGCGATTGCGACCGATATCAGCCACGATGGCTGCGGGAAGCATCGAGAAGCTGACGACGATCTTGCGCTGGTCGCGAATGGTCGAGCATTCCGCGGTGGATTTGTCGACGCGCTGGTTTGCTATCGTCGATGCATTTCGTGTTTATCGAAGCGCTGTGGATGATATGACCAAGGGGGTGGCCCAAACCGCCATTCCCGCCGCTCCGCTCGATTTATCCGGCCTTTCCGGGACCAGCCGCGTGGACGATGTATTTCGAGCAGCGGGGGCTTATGCGGAATCTTCCGCGCGTTTGGCGGAACGAATTCCGAAATTGCGTGTTGCTCGCGCGGGCCTGGTGCTCGCTCGAGCTTCGATGGACGTGGCTCGGGCATTTCTCGATGGTACCGAACGCACCCTTGGCCGGCAGCCGACTTCGAATCTGTTCGAAAGCTGGTACGAGCAGGCACCAAACGATGCTCATTCCGAAACGCAGGCGCTCTTGCAGGCCCTGTTTCCCGGGTTTGGCAAGACAGCCGCGTTATCATCGTCCGCCTTGCGCGAATTGTTCGTGGGAACGAGCGCCGACATGCGGCGTTTGTCCGAAGCGATCGACACGATCGATGCCGTATTGGCCGAAGATTGGAATCGCGTCGTCGCGCGGGTCATGGCGAGTATGCAGGTGGATGCATCGCGCGCCTGTTCGTCGAAGCGCTGCCAAGACGCTTGTGCGCAGGGCGAAGGCGCTTGTGGTGCGGTGGCGCAAATGGGCCGATACAGCGGTCTTTTTTCCGTTTTGGCATTCGAATCGGATCCGGATCGCGTCGTTGCGGCCATCGACGCCGCCGCGTCTCCGGTCGGTGGATATCGTCGCAAGAACGTTCCGGGGGCCTGGACCATTTCGCTGGGTTCTTTTGCCGGATTGTCCGGAGGAACCGAATTTCGATTCGGAACCTATGGCGGGCGCAAAGAAACCGGCCAAGTCGCGTATCTCGCGGCGCCGACGTTGACCTTGCCCGTGGGCATCGACTTCGCGCGAGGGTTTGGCACGCACAACCTCGGCGTGTTCGTTTCCGCCGTTGATCCAGCGGCCTATCTGCAATACGACGTCACGGCCGGGGCGACTCTCCCCGGCGCACAATTCGTGACCGCTCTCGCGCCCGGCGCCTGGCTGCACGCAAGCATCCTCGACAGTCCGTTCACGCTTGGCTTGTATGGCGTTTTTCGCCCCGGACTACGCGCCGATACGAGCGCGCTCACGATCCCCGGCGCCCATGCTCTGCAATTCGGCTTCTCCGCAGCGGTCGACGTAACCCTGTTCGACCTCTTCTCGTCATCCGGCGCTTTTCGAAAGTGACCACGGGACGCACCGTTTCCCTGGTACTCGTTGACGTAACTGTGTTATGAGCTGCCGCGGAGAGTCCTTATGCTCGTCGTCGTCAGCGATTTGCACCTTCAACACGTGTCCGCAGACAACATTCGCTTCGTTCGCGACGGTGTCGTGCATGAAGCAGGAGTTCGTCGAAATGTAACATCGGGGGCATTTCAGATGCTCTTGGCGGATGTGCATGCTCGGGCCAAGCGCAGCACGGCGAACCATATCGAGCTTGTATTTGCGGGAGATATCTTCGAGCTGTTGCGGACGCCGCTTTGGTTTAGCGGAGGAGTGGCGGATGTGCGACCGACGTCGACGGAGCTTGGCGCCGATTCGCCGCGTAATCCGCTCTGTGCGAAGGTGCACGAGGTTCTCGAGGCGATTGCGGAGGACAACAAGGCGATTTGGCCGGTGTTGGCGCGGTTTGTCCGAGAAGGGACGCTCGAGCGAAAAGGCAATGTGTTGTCGTTGGAGCCGGGGACCGTGGTTCACGTGCATTATCTGCCCGGCAATCATGATCGACTGGTGAATGCGTGGCCTTCGGTTCGCAAGCGGGTTCGTGAGCTGCTTTCAATGGATCCATCGGATAAACCATTTCCGCATGTGATCGAACGGCCGCAAGAGACGGGGTATCGAGTCAAAGTTCGGCACGGTCACGAATACGATCGGTGGAACATCGGCGTGCCGGTTCCCTTCGGAAAACCCATTGAATTGACCGAAGAAGAATACCTCCTGCCGTGCTCCGGCGATTACGTGACGCTTGAAATCGCGACGCGTCTTTGTGTTGGTTTTCGCGCGCTTCACGGATGCGCATTACGTGCGCAAGACGAACGTGGGGCGCACATGCGTGATTTCTACAATGCGCTCGTGGAATTCGACGACGTTCGGCCCCCTTCGTTGCTCCTGAAGTACCTCGAGAGCCGCCTTGGAAATATGGGGCCCGAGTTATTCGAATTGCTGCGTCCATTGCTTCTCGATTTGTACCTCACGGCGCTCGACAGCCCATTTTTTCAAGACATGGCGCACCGTATGGAGGTGTTGAAGTTTTTCCGGGAACCCGTCGTCACGCTCGTGCGTGAAGCTCTGCAATCTTTGTCGCCCACGTCGCTCGAGGGGCTCGTGCAACGATTGCGGGCGATGGATACGAGCGGGGATACGGATCGTGGGGCGGCGATGGCCAGTCGAGAATCGGGCGTCGTCGAGGGGCAATACGATATCGTCGTTGCGGGACACACGCACCATCCGGATCAGGTTCCTTTGCCGAACGGTGGGAAAATCAATCGCGAGGTGTTTTTTCTGGATAGCGGCACGTGGCGTTCGACCATTCGGGTAGGAATTGGTGATTCATTCGGGCGCATGCGCGCGTACACGATCGTCATGTGTTATTCCGACGACGAGTGTCAACGGATGGCGGATGGTCGTCGATTCGAGACATGGACGGGGCATTTGGCGGGCGATAGGTTTGGCCCGTACGAAAAAGAAATCGGGCCGCTCCTTCCGGCTCGTCATAGGTTCGTGATGCGGGCCATTCGCTTCGATAAAATCGACGAAGGGGATACGCGTAATGGCGCGGAAGTTTTCCTTTGTTGGGGAGTCGACGGAGAATCGCAAAAGCTCGAACGCAATGGCTTACACAACGGCACGCGTTTACTCCTTGACAAACCTCCGATTGATCTGCACGCGAACCTCGACGGCGAGTTTTGGATTTTCGGGCGTGAAGTCGATCTTGGAGCGCGTTCCGTGCTGGATACGGACGATGTATTTCCGTGGTCCGTGCGGTACTTGCATCGCGCGGGCGACGGCGAATTCGTCGTCGGCAAAGACGAGGTCATCTTGCACCGCCGCGACAACACGCACATCGTGCTGGAATACGAGATTATCGCGGCGGAGTAAAACCTGTTACGGCGTCACAGTGAGCACCGGCAAATCCTGCACATCGAACGTTAATGAGGGATCCGAGCCCGCGCCGTTCACGTCGCAATACGTCCAGCTCACGCCATTGAGGCTGAAACGCACGACGTATCGATACGAACCCGGTGCGGCGAGGACCGTGAGGGTGGCTTTGTATTCGTCATCATTACCGTATTGCGTATTGAAGACGGCGGGAACGTAGACAAAGCCGCTCTGCGTGCTCGGATTGACGTTGGCCGGACCATAACCCATTTCGGCGACGATGGAGGGATTGGCGCCTGCCGGATTGGTCACGCCCGCTTCGTATACGCGACCGAAGATCAAGGGCGTCGTTTGTCCCGTCGGTACCGAAAGTGAAAGCGGGAACTGCACATTGCAATAATCCAATTCGTCCGGACGTCCCGTCTCGTTGGCCGTGACGTTCGCGCCGCAGGCGCAGACGGTCGTTGGAGACGACGCGTTGCGCGGATTGGCCGTATTGGATGAAAAATCCGCGTTGTTGTCGTTCGTATCGGCACAACCATTGTCGACGCGCGTATTGGCAATCGTGACGGCCGAAGGCGTCGGGGCTGCCGCCGTACCTTCGAAACAATTGGCAAAAAGGCCGTATCCGACGAAATCGACGATGGAAGGGTCACTCGGGCACGTCCCGGAAAGAGGCGTTCCGGTGTTGACCAAGGCGACTTTGGCGCTCGACGAGTCGAAGTTGGTGTTGCCTATGGCGTCGGGCGTGGGCAATGAAACGGTGCCGTTCATGCCTGCTGCCAGTTGAATCAAGTAAAACCCTCCCGGGGGAATGACTCCGCTGAGTATCGTCGTATGGTTCGGGAACGTGCCGAAACTGCCGAAAGCAGATGCGTATTGAATGCTCCAGTTGGTCACGTCGACCGGCGTATTACCGCGGTTGTGCAATTCCACGTAATCGTTGATCAACATCGATCCGAGATCGCCACCCGATCCGTAAACTTGGCTGATGACCACGGAACCGCCGCACGGTACGACCGGAGCTTTGGTGGTAAAGCCAGGACTTTGTGTGAATTGCCCGTTGAGCGAAATCCCACCGGCGCTTTGCGCGGCCGTCGTGACGCGGACCTGGTAGTTTGTCGAGTACGATAATTGCGGCGCCGGGGTCAGCGTGGCGATGGTATTGCCGCCGCTCATCGTCGGCGTCGATGCGGCAAATCCCAAACACGAAGCAAAATTGTTCGGGGACAATTGAATCGCGCCGGTACAAGGACCGTTCGAGGTTTGTCCGGTCAATGTCGCCGGGTTCATGGGCGTGCTGAATGTGATGCGAATCGGCGTATCGGTGGAGACGTTGGATTGATTGTCCGTCGGGTTGATCGAGACAATCGAGGGATCGGGCACGCATTGGCCGATGTTGTTACATACCGCGCCGCCATTTTGCGAACACGCCGTCCGCACCGGCAAGGGTGGATTCGACGGAACGCCGTTCGTGCAAACGTCCGTCGTGCATTCGAGTCCGTCGACGGGCGGGTCGGAGTTATTCGCCGACGACATCACATTGCCCAGGCCATCGCACATTGCGGTTTGACAATCACCCGGCGTTTGATTCTGAAGTACTGTTCCGGCATTGGCAAAGTCGTGCCCGCATGACCCCGCGTTGCAGCTGCGCGTCGAGCATTCCGTATCCATACCTGGACAATCGGCGGCGGAGATGCATTGCACGCACGTCCCGAAGGCGCAGAATGTGCCGTTGTTGTCGGTGCATGGGGTCATGTTCGGAACATTGAGGTGAACCGGGATCCCATTGGCGCAGATCTCATCGGTGCACCCATTGCCGTCGCTCGCGGGAACGTCGGTGTTCTCGTTGATGGTGACGATGGCCCCCATGCCGTCACAAATGTTTGTCTTGCAATCACCGGTTGTTTGTCCGGGTACGATCGTATTGGCTGGTTCGTACGTGAAGCCGCATTTGCCCATGCTGCACGTGCGAGCTTGGCAGTCCGTATCCACTCCAGGGCAATCCGTCGCGGCGAGGCACTCCACGCAGGCCCCACCTCCATTGCACAGTTTGCCGCCATTTTCATTGCACGCAGATCCGGCGCTCGAAAATGGATGATACGGCGTTCCGTTGACACAAACCTCGTCCGTGCATTGAAGCCCATCGTTTGCCGGGGGATCGTTGTTATCCGGTCCGGTCGTGATGCTCCCCGCGCCATTGCATTCCGATTGTCGACAATCACCCGGGCCGGCGCCGTCCACGAAGGTCCCCGCAGGCGCATTTTGCACGCCGCAGGTGCCCGCCACACAGGTTCGAGTTTGACAAACCGTATCCATGCCCTGACAATCCGCGGGGGCATTGCATCCCACGCACACGCCCTGGCCATTACACACGAGGTTCATGTTGGCCCCGCATGGGGAGCCCGCACCGACGTTCGCGACCACCGGCGAGCCATTCATACAGGCTTCGGTCGTGCATTCGAAGCCATCATTGGGCACGTCGATATCATCGGGGCTCAATGTGTCGATGCCCTGCACACACATTGCTTTCTTACAATCGCCCGCGACATCCAATACCCCGGGCGTCGGGACGCCGTCGAGGACCACAAATTGACAAAACCCTTGTTCGCACGATTCCGTGGTGCAAGGATTTTGATCGTCGCAAGCTTCATTCATAATGCACGAAATGGGCCCACCTCCGGATCCGCCCATTCCGCCCATTCCTCCGATACCACCGGAGCCGCCCATGCCGGCCATGCCTCCCGCACCAGCCATACCTCCTGCACCGGCACTTCCACCGCCGCTCGAAGAACTGCTTGACGATCCCGTCACGATGTCTTCTTCGATTTTGTTGCGATCCACCGTGGCAATCAATTCGCAGCCGGTGGTGAGGGGCAATGTGGCCCAAGCCAAAGCGAGACGCGATGCAATTCGGCGGTGTTTCATAAGGCGCTGCCGAGAGCCTATCATGAACCCGATCAACCGTCCAAATTGTCGACGGGAAAATCACGCCGATACGTGATTATTGCCCGATGTCCTTGCAGCAGCGAAACCCCAAGTGATAATTGCCGTGGCTGTTGTAATCCATGATCTTCGTCGCGTGCCAATCCGGAGCGCGCCAGCGGCAATCGTCTTCATGCGCTTCGTAATTCGAGAAAATAAACCAACTGCCCTTCATTTCCGTCTCGCCACGCCCCCCGCGACTCATCAGTTCCTCAGGCCGCAGCGGCAAATTCATGTGCTCGGCGACGTTGCCGTGTTGATCGTAAATGCCGAGCGGGCTGCGACATTCCGGAAAAGATCCCGCAGGGAATGTATTCGATCCACAGCGTTTCCAACCGCTCGATGTGCATTTGTCACTTTTATGGCTGGTCGTTCCGCAAAGCGCGTGATTCTTCTTGAGCCCATAGGCCCAGGTGATTTCACGATCCCGATTATGATAATATTTTCCGTCTTTGCGCTCTTTGCCGAAAAAGTATTCGTCTTCAGGGGCATGCACCGCGCCCGCGCAAGCCCCCTCCCATTCGTGCGCATCGCATAATCGTTTTCCAATCGCCGCACATAACTCCACCGCTTCGCGCGCCGACGCGTACACGAGCGGATGTTCGCACGGAATGCCCGGAAACTCATAACGATCCATGCATGCTTTCGCCGTCGCCGCCGTTTCGCCCATGGTCGGATCGTATATCGGCGCCATGAAAGGAGCCCCGCAACGAGGTTCGTCGGGTTCGAACCCTCCAAGAGAATTTCGTTTTTCCCGGCACTCTTTCCGAGTCAACGGGTATTTGGTCACCGGCGGATTGCCCTGACCCATCAGCGTCGAATGCTCGATCAACGTTTTGACCGCGGCGAGCTGTTCATCCGTCAAGCGCAATACCGGGCCCATTCGCCGCAACAATGCCGCGCGTTGCTCCTCCAGTGTTTCCGGATAAACCTCTTCCTCGGGCAGCGGCGACATCGGCACGAGCTGCGGAGGAGGTGGCGGATCGGTTTTTGTGGGCGGTGTTTGCCCTGGAGCTGCAGCGGCCTCGGACGAACCCGACGTCGCCGGGGCTGCGGATGTCGAGGCGCTCGGTGCGGAGCCGGCGGACGGCGTGTCATTGCTCGAAGCTGAGCTGCACGCGCAAACGCCGATGGACAGCGAGAGAAGAACGGCGAGGATTTGAAAAGGACAAACAGCTGACGCGTGCATGGGACGGAGTGTGGGGTTTGGAGCGTCGAACGCTGCAGACGAATCGAGGCTCCGAAGGTTCAACGCGGGCGGAGCGTGATCCGTTCGGCTCGCGCGGTCAAGGCATCACGGTGAGAATCGGCAGTTCGTGGATCTCGAACGACAGACCAGCGTTGGATCCCGAGCCATTTTTGTCGCAATAAGTCCAGCTCAGGCCGTCGCGTGTGAAGCGGTATACGTACCGGAACGAACCCGTCGTCATCGGGGCGGCGAAGGTGGCCATGTATTCGTCATCGTTGCCGACCTGAACGTTGAAGGTGGCCGGGAAAAACTGGTACCCGCTTTGGTATTCGGGATTGACGTTTGCCGGACCAACTCCGACCTCGGCGGTGATCAATGCATTCGCGCCCATGGCCGGGGTAAAACCGGGTTCGTATACGCGCCCGTAAATCGGCGGCGTCATTTGGCCCGGAGTCACCTGGATCGTGGTTGGAAACTGGACGTTACAAAAGTCCATTTCGACGGGAATGTCGGACTCGTTCGTCGTGCCATTCGCGCTTCCGACGGGACAATCGCATTGTTGCGTCGGCGTCATACCATTGCGAGGTGCGGCATTGAGCAATTCCGTATCGACGCTGTTCGTGACGCTGTCGACACAGCCGCCGGCTTTGCGGAAAAGTGCCTGTGTGAGCGTGGGCGCATTGGCCGGCATCGGTCCTTCGGCGCAATTCGCGGTCGCGCCATACCCAACGAAGTCCATGACCGCGCCGCCCATGGGACAAGATACCATCAGGAACGTCGCATTCGTCACGAGGGCCAATTTGCCCGCCGTTGGTGAAAGATTGTTTGTCCCGACTAAATTCGGCGTCGGCAACATCGCCCCGACCGATCCATTGGTGCCCAATTGAATCAAGTAATATCCGCCGGGAGCCATGATCCCCGAGAGCGTCGGACCGCTCCAGGTCGTCCCCGTGGCGCTTGCGTATTGCACGGTCCAGCCCGTGACGTCGACGGGCGTGTTTCCTCGATTGTGCAGTTCCACATAGTCAAACGCGTATGCTGCCCCGGCCAAACCTCCGGAGGCGTACACCTGGCTGATGACAATCGACCCCGCGCAGGAAGACGGCGGAACTTCCGTAGCAAATCCCAAGGCTTGAGTGTAATTCATCGCCAATGCTTTGCCCGATTGATCCTTGGCTCCCGTCGTGACGCGGACCTTGTAGGTCGTTCCGTAGGAAAAACCAGGCGCCGGAACGACCGTCGCCGTCTTGTTGTCCGGGGTCATCGTCGGTAAGGCCGAAGCAAAGGGATAACAGGTCGTGAAATCATCCACGGACAATTGAATCGAGCCCGAACACGGTCCGACCGAGGTTTGTCCAACCAGCGTCGTCGGATCCATCGTCCCCGAAAACATGATCGCAATCGAGTTCGTCACGGAAATATTCGTCGCCGCATTCGTGGGGACGATCGACACGACCTCCGGCGGTTGACAAACATTCATTGCGCAAATGGTGCTCGCACATTCACCACCGACATTGCATTCCACGCACGCGCCATTGCCGTCGCAAACTTTTCCACCATTCTGATTACACGCTTTGCCGATGACCGACGGTGGAAAGATGGGCATTCCGACATCGCAGGCTTGTTCCGTGCACGGATTGTCATCATCGAGCGGCAAGTCCATCGCATCGGGGACCTGCCTGAGTCCTCCCATGCCGTCGCATTCGGTCACGACACAATCATTGGCCGTTTGCGCCATGATTTGAGTGCCTTCGGCGACGAAATTGTCGGTGCACGTCATGGCGACACATGTCGGCGCATTGCATTCCGTCGGGGGACCGCAATGCGCATCCATCGTGCAACCGACGCAATTGCCCATTCCGTCGCAAATCGTATTCATCACGCCGCACGCCGTACCCTCGGGTAAATCGGGCGTCGACGGCGTGCCCATGGAGCATGCTCCCGTTTTGCATTGATTCGGAGCCGTCGGGACGTCGGTATCGTCATTACCCGTCACGACTTGACCTGCGGCATCTCATTGTTCACTTTTACAATCGCCGGCCGTGGGATCGCTGATCTTCGTTCCCGGTGCGGCATTGGAAAAACCACACATTCGCGCGCTGCACACACGAGTTTGGCACGCCGTACCTTGTGGACAATCGGCTTCCGTGAGACATTCGACGCAATTCCCCAGGCCGTCGCAGACCTTGCCATTGCCGTTGGCACAAGCCGTTCCGGCGGCTTCGACCGTGGTCGTGCATTGGGTCGCATTGCAAGATGGCACCGTGCAATCGTTTCCCGTCGCCGGGCAATCGCTGTCGAGCAAACATCCGATTTGTCCCGACGAACTGCTGCTCGATTGCGAACCGCCCCCTTCACCGGGAATGTTCTCGCGGTCTACGCGGGCAATGGCTTCGCAACCGACAGCGGCGGAAAGAATGGTGAGCGCAAGAAACGAAATTGAGCTGCGAGCGTGCATGGGCGTCCTCTCGGGAAGGATGTGTAGCACGATTTCTACGTGGATCGGGAGTTTTCGAGGTGAAGTCAGCAAAGAGCATTGGGGCAGCCGCGAGGCGGAAATGGCTGATTCATCGAGGCGGAGACGTCACTTGAAGGTTCGAGTGAGGTTCGCGGTTGACGGGCACATGTCGATCCAAAGCTGGATCGGGGTCTACCTCGGGTGCGAAACCCGATCTTGCGAGTCTCGACCGAGAGCGCGAAAACCGCAGTAGCGCATGTCGGTTGCCCCGCGATACAATGGCCCGATGCAGAACCCTCACGGTGCGTCCCGTATTCGAAACCGAGCCCATTTGACGAGCCTTGCTCTGCTGGTTTTTCTTGCGTTTGTCCAAATCGGTTGCGGCCCCGATGGCCCTGTGAAGGTCGCTATTTTTATGCCCGTCGTCACCGATCAAGCGGAAACGACTCCGCCCGCGCTGCAATGGGTCGCCGATTCCGTCAATGCCGCCGGTGGTATCGATGGTCGAACGTTGATGTTTGAATCGACTCCTTATGATCCATTGCCGGGAGACGATAACGTCGTCGCGGCGGGCGAAGCTCTTGCGGCAAACGACGAATACATCGCAGCGCTCGGCCCGGGTACGTCGGAACAGCTTTTTTTGGTCGCCGATTCTTTTCTGCAGCATAAAAAACCGCTCATTTCCTTCACTTCGGCCGGTGCGGAGCTGTTTCGCGCGTATGGAGGCAAAGGTTTTTTATGGCGCACGCGAGAATCCGATATTGCGCAAACCGAGCTGCTCGTGCGCTTGGCCCGGGAACGAGGTGCCGAGCGTATTGCGCTCGTCAGTACGCTCGATCAAGACGGTTACAGTTTCTTTTCGTGGTTTGGGTTTTTCGCGCGCGAGCTAGGTTATGCCAATGACGCAGTGACCATCGAAGCCCTCACGGATCCCGCGAATTGCCTGCAAACCGTGACGAAAGCGCTCGAAAATAATCCCAATATGGTTTTTGTCGCGGTCAGCAATCCCAACGAAGTGCAATGCGTCATCGAAGCCGCATCGCCCATGCCGCCGATGATGGGCGTGATACGCCCCGCCATCGTCATTGCCGATACGGGCCTCGATTTGCCGCGGCAATTTACTGAAATGGGTATGCTTGCCGAAGGAATCGAAGGAATGAGCCCCGTGCCATTTGCACCCGAATTCGAGTCGGCGTATGTGGAGCATACCGGACAAACGTTGCCTCCGCATGGAGCCGGTCAATACGACGCCGCGCTTCTCGTGGCGTATGGGCTGCAATTCTCGGCAGGCGAAGGAGGCCAGGCTTTGATCGATGGCATCAAAATGGCCGTTGCGGGACGCGATGGGGCGTACGGTTGGGATGCGTCGGGCATCCACGGAGCGCTCGAAGCGATTGACGATGAAAAATGTCCCGATATCTCGGGGGCCACCGGCGCGCTCGATTTCGATCCCGATTATGGAATGGATCTCGCCGCATCGGCATTTTCTCATTGGACCTGGGAAAAAGGCGCACGCGTGTTTCATGAAAAATACTGGACCGGCGACGCCGAATTTCTCACGAGCGACGGGGTTCTCGTGGCGCCCAAGCCCGGCGCACTCCCGGATTTGTCGGGCTCCGGTTCGGATTTCGTGCCGACGACGGGAAAAACCGATGTCTGGGCCGTGATTGCCGCATTGTCGTCCGGCTGGACCAATTATCGGCATCAGGCCGATGCTTTACGCCAATATCAGATCTTGCGGAGCAACGGCGTACCCGATGATCACATCGTGCTCATTGTCGCCGACGATATCGCGTCGGCCAAGCAAAACCCTCGCAAGGGCGAAGTGCGTAACGAGGTTGACGGGAAAAACCTCCGTACCAACGCGCAAATCGATTACGATCTAAATCTCACGGCGGCCCAATTCATCGATATCCTTCAGGGCACCAAGACCGCGGCGACGCCGGTTGTTGTGGAATCAACAGCTTCGAGCAATCTTTATGTGTACCTGGCCGGGCACGGAGGCGAATTCGGCATGATGATCAATGCGAAAACCGCAGCCGATGGCCTTTATGGTGACGATCAATGCCTTCTCACGCCCGCGATGCTGCGTGACGCTCTGTGCAATTTGCGCAGTCAAAATCGAATGCGCCGGGCGGTCGTCGCCGTAGAGAGCTGTTATGGCGGGGTTTTTGGGGATGCGGGGTATTTGGGCATCGAAAGTGGTTGCGATGCCGGAGCAACGCCGCTTTGGGGCGTCACGTTGCTGAGCGCTGCGAATGTCACCGAGGTATCGTTTGCCTCGTCGTATGATCCCAATGTTCGTTCGTGGGTCGGCGACGCATTTTCCCAGCGTCTTGCTGGAAATCTGGAAGGCTCGCTATCCGCGTCGCTTTCGGATGTATACAAGGACGTTTATTTGGGCGTGACGGGCTCGCACGCATCGATCTATAATCTTTCGGCTTCGGGGAAAATCGGCGGCATCACGTTGGACGAGATGTTTACGCCCTGACGTGCGTTTCGAATCGTACGAGGCGCGTTCGTCAATGGCGCGGCTCTTGCTTTGTTCGACGCGGCTCCGCCTTCATGCCGGAGTTGACGGAAAGGATCCATCCATGGTTGACGCCACGAAAAAGAAAATCGCCATTCCACTATTCTCGATGGCCTCGGCGCTCGCGTTTTCACTTGTCGCTCTGGGGTGCGGCGACGGGGCGGGGGTCGATTGCGCGGCAAACCCCGACGATCCCTTATGTGCGCCTCCGACAAACGCTTGTGCCACGACCTCGCAAGCGCGTTATGTCGTGCATCAAATCACCATGCCCGGAGGCACCAATCATTTCCCTTATGATGTCGATGGAAATGGTTCGGCGGAGAATAAGATTGAAGATGTCGTGACGGGGCTCGAAGGGGCGGGATTGAGCATTCAAGCGGCCTTCGACAGCCATTTGGCCGACGGCGACGTGTTGATGCTGGTGGACGTGCAGGGGGGAAGTTTGCAAAATGGTTGTGCGAACGTGATTCTGCGCGAAGCCAAGCCCGCGGCAATGCCGCCCGCATACAACGGAATGGACTCGTTTACGCCGAATCCCGATTACACCGCGGTCAAGCTCGTGGGAAATTTGTCGAATGGCAAATTGACGACGACCGCGCCGAAGAATCAGGCTCCCGCGTCGTTGGGCGTGCTCAAGCTCTCCGTGCCGATCACACTCGATTACAAACTCCCGCTGATTCTTTATGGAGCACGCATCGAAGGGCAATTGACGGCCAATGGCATCACGACCGGACGTTTGTACGGGGCGCTCAAGAAGGTCGATATCGAAACGTATTCGTTCCCGGTCGTGGCTCAAGCCATTACGCAGCGGATCAACGAGCTGCCGAACGACGCCGAGGAAGACTTGATGATCTCGATTTTCGAGAATCAGCAGAGCTCGATTTCACAGCAAAAGTGTGCCACGACGCCCGCGAAGTGTTGCAAGACGAACCCGTTGACGTGTGAGATCACGGCCGAAGAAGTGGGCGCGTGTCCGCTCATTCAGCAGCTGATTTCGCCGGATTTGCGCATGTTCCAGGGGGAAACATGGTCTCCCACGCCGGGAGGGTCGTCGCCGGAATCGTTGTCGTTCGGCATTGGGTTTGCCGGCGTCAAAGCGTCATTTTGACCCGAGGCCGCCGGCGCACCCCTATTTGTATCCGCTACAATTCGATGACCTCGTCAATGCCGATCGCAGCCAAAAAGTCCCGATCGTGACTCGCCACGACAAGACCTCCCGGCCACGCCCGCAAAGCATCGGCCATGGCCTGTCGACCCACCAGATCCAAGCTGTACGTGGGTTCGTCCAGGACCAAAAGCTCCACCGGCGGAGACCGTTGAAAGAGCGCAATCAACGCTGCTCGCGCTCGTTCTCCCGGGCTGAGCGACCGCAATGGTCGTTCAGCGAGGGCAAACGGAAATTTGTGCGCGACGAGCATACTCGCGATTTCGTCTTTGTCTGGATGAACCGTTTGCAAGCTCAAATAAGCCAGCAACGACTCGTCCAAGAGCCAATCCGTTCCGCCTTGTGCGATCGTGCCGATTTTCGCTGGCTCGCGGAACGCTTTGCCTCCGGTGGGACAACGCCGGCCGACCATGACGTCGAGCAGCGTGGTTTTTCCCGCTCCATTCGCCCCGACGACGGCGATACGTCGTCGACCGACGTGCAGATCGAGCGGCGGGAACAAAACGCGTTCGCCAAGCTTGACCGTTGCGCCCTGTAAAACCACGATATCGTCGCTTGCCTGATTCGGCAACACCGGCATTTGCAGATCCAAGTCGAGGTTTACCCTGAGCGCCCGGCGCGTCGATTTCGTCCATTGTCGAGCGAATTCGAGCGTGGCTTCGCGTTTGCGTTTCATTCGGCCGTGATACACCTGAGCTTGCCCTCGTTTCGTATTGAGCAAAATTCGCGGCGTGGCCCGGTCGAGCTCGCTGCATCGGCCATAACGTTTTTTCCGATCCCGGCGTCGGCCGATGTATTCGATATGTTCCTCCTTTTGCACGAGACGCTGCAAATTACCGGCATAACGTTCCTGCGCCTCGCGAGCGTCCTTTTCCAATTGCGTTTGCACTCCTTCCAGCGTCCCCGAATACGCGCGGCAACCCGATTCGCCCGCAATGAAGAATTGGTCGAAATCCCCGAGAAGCCTGCGATCATGCGAGGCAACCACGAGACACCCCGGCCAGGCTCGTAATGCCTGGCGCAACCAATCAACCGCTGCTTCGTCGAGATCCTCCGTGGGTTCGTCCAGCAATAAGATCTCGGCATCCGACGCCAAAGCTCGAGTCAACGCGAGTTTTCGCTGTTCTCCGTAGCTCATGAGTGCGGTATTCGTCGCGACCCTTTGCGGCACCCAATGAACCTTTCCCAGGAGCTTGACGCGCCCCGATTGCACATCGGCCTCACCGGCCAAAACTTCGAGCAGAGAAGACTTTCCCACTCCGTTTCGGCCGATCAGCGCGACGTGTTCACGTGACAATTGCACATTGAGCCCCTCGAAAAGAGGACGTCCACTTGGGGTCGTAATGCGAGCGTCTTTGACTTGGACCAGCGTTTTCATAGATGACCTTCGGCGATTGCATTGCGGATTTGCGACAACACGGGCGATGGTCCCTGAATCCGCATTTCGAGACCATTTTCATGGGCGGTGCTGCTCATGACGCGGCATTTGCCATACACGAGCGAAAGGACGTTGCCCGCGGTGTATGGAATGACCGTCGACAATTCCTCTTCGTCGTTGCGCACGGTGCACAAAAGTCGTTCTTCCAAGCTGGAAACGGCCATGACATCGTGTGTACTGAGCTCGGCCCATGGATGACCGTCGCTCCACGAATCGAACTCGAACGGGCGGGGTTTTTCTTCGAGCCGGTCCAGTTTATTGAAGACGTAGAATCTGGGAATATGGCCCGCGCCGATTTTCTCCAGAATCTCGTTGGTCGTTTCGAGGTGCAATTCTCGTTCGTAATCGGAGACATCGACGACGATGACGAGCAATGACGCCTCGGTGATTTCGGTCAATGTCGATTCGAAGCTCGCCATGAGTCGCTGCGGCAAACGGCGAATGAATCCCACCGTATCGCTGATGAGCACGTCACCTCCGTGGCGAGTCAAGCAGCGCGATGTGGTATCCAAGGTTTCGAACGGCATGTCTTTCGCCGACAAACCCGCTGCGGTCAGCGCATTCATCAGCGACGTTTTTCCGGCATTCGTGTATCCGACGAGCACCATGCGCTTGCACGATGTGCGTTGTCGGCGTTGCGTTCGACCGGATGTCTCGAGTTTGTCGAGGGCTTTCTGCAATTCTTCCAGACGCCCATCGATTTTCCGGGCCATCAGTTCCGAGGCTGTTTCACCGGGCCCGCGGGCTTTGGTCATACCTCCGGTTTGTTGGTCCATATCGAGCCCGACACCTCGAATCCGCGGCCGAAGAAACTCCAGCTGCGCAATTTCGACTTGAATGCGGGCGCGCCGCGTTTTGGCGTGAGCGAGAAAAACGTTCAAGATGATCGCTTCTCGATCACAAATGGGCAAACCCGCCAAATCTTCGAGGTTGCGTGTTTGCGATGGAGAAAGCTCCGCATCGAGCACCAACATGGTGGCTCCATGCGCGCGGGCTCGCGCCGCGACGTCCCGAGCCAGTCCTTTTCCCAGCAACGTGCGGGGATTGCATTGCGCCAGAAAACAGATTTCCTGTCCCACGACGTGACCTCCTTGGCTTTGCACCAAGGCCACGATTTCAGCCAATTGGGCATTGCGAATATGCGGATCGCGTTCTTCGCCCACGGAGACGACGTAGATTGCACTTTCGTCATGCGCGGGGGCGGGAGTTTTTCGGGCACTCCACGTTTGAACGATTTCTTCCCATTGCCCCTCGTCGGCGAGGGGGACTTCCGCGTGCTCGGAAATGGGTTTCGAGCCAAATGTAGCCATACAATGATTCTCCTCTCGACGAAACCAGCGAAACGATGTGAAGCGTCGATGGAGGCAATCGCGTTTTACGCGACAATGCTGCAATCCATCGAGCGCGCGCAGCCGGCCGGCGAATGGGTCGTCGTGTCCCCGTATGCGTTATGCGCTTATGCGCAGAGCATGGAGAAACGCCAATCACCAAACCGGCGAGTTGGTGCTCATCAGCCCATTGATTTCTCGGCTCGCGCCCGAAATTCGGAATCGATAGCGCGCGAAATACACGTGTATTCCTCGGTCGTCCGAAATCGGATACGAACGATCAATCCATGGGCAGTCATGGAGTCCCTGCGCAAACCGGAGCGTACACAAACGCGTCATCCAGCGCGTTGGCGAGCGCGTCATTCAGCGTATCGACACGCAAGCATCACGGTTTGCCGCGAGGGAACTCGAGCGGCTTTAGATGAAGTCGAACATGCGCATGGCGCGAGACTACGCCAAGCCATTTCGAATTGCAAGAACTTTTTTGGGGTCGCGAAAAAAAAATCCCGACCCGGGAGAATCGGCTTTCATTGGCGACGGAGGCCTCGCCCATAAATCGACAACGCCCGAATCTCCATCCGCGCCATGTTCCCCCTCCCGGATCCACGTAACCGTCCTTATGAGGTCCCCGCATGACGAGTTCCGACGACGCATTCGACGCGCTTGTGATTGGATCCGGTTTTGGCGGCCTCGGCGCGGCTTTGTCGTTGGCCGAAGGTGGTGCCCGCGTTTTGGTATGCGAGACGCTTAAATATCCCGGAGGCTGCGCGAGCACGTTTTCTCGATCCGGATACGCATTCGAGGCCGGTGCGACTTTGTTTTCGGGATTCGACGACGACCAGCATTTTGGACGATGGATACGTAAACATCAACTGGACGTGACCATCGATTGGATCGACCCGCTCGTGCAATTGCGGACGCCCGCATTGAATTTGGCCGTCGGACGCAATCGCGAAGCGCTCGTCTCATCGTTGGCGTCGTTGCCGGGTGCGCCCGAGAAAAACCTTCGCGCATTTTTTGATAAACAGGCCAAAGTCGCCGCCACCTTGTGGTCGCTCTTCGATGATCCCGCGCTCTTGCCGCCTCTTTCCGCGTCCGCGATCCTGAAGCATGTGCTGCGCAGTCCTCAATATGCGTCCTTATTGCCGCTCGTGGGCAAACCTTTGGGTTCGGTGCTCGCGTCCATGGGCCTCGACGGATTCTACCCCTTGCGCCATTACTTGGATTGTTTGTGTCAAATTACGGTGCAATGCGACGCCGCAAGTGCCGAAGCGCCGTTTGCCATGGCGACAATGGATTATTACTTTCGAGGAACCGGGCACGTGCGCGGCGGAATCGGTCAATTGGCCTCGGCGCTGGCGAAAGCCATTGAAACCTTGGGCGGGCAAGTGCGATTTTCAACGCAGGTCAAAGCGCTCCAACGAGACGGCGACGTTTGGCGAGTACAAACACGCAAAGGTGAAGTGCGCGCCCGCTCCGTCGTGGCGAATCTTTTGCCGCAGAATCTCCGCGCGCTCGTGGGGGCCGATGCGCAGGAATTGCCGCGATTGAATCAATTGGCGCTCGATGTCGAATCCGGCTGGGGAGCGGTCATGTTGTATTTGGTGGCTCGAGCGCCCGAAAATGCTCCGGAAAAACCATTGCATTTGGAGCTCGTGGCCGATGGCGCAAGACCATTTACCGAAGGAAATCACGTATTCGTGTCGATCAGCGGCCCCGATGACCGGGGGCGTTGTCCTCCGGGGCACCGCACGTTGACGTGTTCGACGCATATTCCCTTGGCTGCATTGCGAAATCGCTCGGCCGATGACCAGGGCCGGATCATTGCGGACGTGCAGGCGCGTATGCGCGAGGTCTTGGCTTTGCGTGCGCCGGAATGGTGGAACAATGTGACGTTTTCCATGACGGCGTCGCCGCGGACATTCGAGCGTTTTACGGGACGATCGGGCGGCGCGGTGGGAGGTATTCCTCGACGCGCGGGCCTTGGGCATTATCTTTCGGCGTGGCCGCGACCTGTGCTTCCCGGCGTTTGGATGGTGGGAGATTCCGTTTTTCCGGGCCAGAGCACCCTGGCGACGGCGATTGGCGGAAGTCGCGTCGCGCAGGCCATTTTATCCGGCGCGCGATGATGTTGGCCTTATGCTTGAAGGCTCCCGAGGTCGTCGTCACTTGCACTGCAGAGCGTCGAGTGGACCTGTGGCAAAGCGCCAGCGCATGCCGCAGTGCCCCCGCAGGGGCGGTCCACGCGGCGTTCGTTCTTCAATGGTGTTCGTTTTCAGCCGCGACGTGACATCGCGGACAGTTGGCTGACTGCATTCGACCTCGGGAGCACGACGAGTCAATCACGACGGCAGGCGCGACGCAAGCGTGTTTGTCGATAACCACGGACGTTGTCTTTTCGTGGGTTCTCGCCGCGCGACTTTCTTCGATGCCCAGGAGCGCGGTGTGGTTCGCGGTGGATGGGAAAGTTTTGAAATCACCGGTGATTCGGCATCTCGAGTCACCCGCTTGACATCAACGCCAAATTATGCGAAACGCGCCGCGACGAACTCGGAGAACCTGCGAAGCCATGCGCCAACAACATTATCGTTTTGCTCATCAAGTTCTCATGAATGCGGTTTTGCGCGATCCTCTCGGCTGGTTCGCGCAGGCTGCAACCGATGGCCAGACGATGATTCGCAATGCGTGGGCGACTGCGGGCGAAGGCCTGGGCCCTCAGGATTGTGCGGATGGCTCGAGTTTGACCATTGCGCCTTTATCGCCGGCTCCAGGCGTTGATGCGCTGGTCATTTCGTTGCCTGCGCCGACGGCGCCCACCGAATGTTTTTTCATTGCCGTGGTTCGTGTCGATGGCGTCGGGCCTCGCTATTTCGTCGCCGAGCGAGGCGTCGATGGTGAAGGCGGAGTCACTCGCGCGTATTGGGCCGAATGGAAAAACGTCTCGCTCGGGCTCGTGCACCTGCGTGGTGAAGATCTGCCCACGATTACTGCGGAAGCGCTGGTCCACGCGGCTGCCGAGGAAGTGCGCGACAACCTTCGGCCTCCGAAGGACAAACCCAAACCGCGACGAAAGTCCAAGCTCCTTTCATTGTTGGGTGGTCTCGGTGTACTCGGCGCCATCATTGGATACTTGGTGTATCTCGAGCAATTTCGCGATGTGCGAATTCCGGCGGAGGAGGTCTCGAGCGTTCTTTTGGGCCCGCCCACGCGGCGCGGGACGCCATTCGAGATCAACTTTACCTGGAATGGTTCCGGTTATGCCACCAATCATGTCTGGCTCGTGGTCGACGAGGGGCTGGCGGAGGGCGGTAAATTCGAAGTTTCCGGCGAGATTCAATGCGATTCGAGCCCGTCGCAAGTATTTCGGGCCGATGTTCCGAGCGCGGCGGCGCATAACGTCGTCAATGGTTCCAATGGCCAATTCTCAGGCTGGGTCTGGTTCCAAAGCGAATACCACCGCCATTCGGCCGAGGCACACAAGTGCAAAGGAGTGATCGCGCCGAAAGTCGGCGTATGGAGCAAGGCGCGTGTCGTCGTGACGCAAAGTCGGCGACCGAGCGATTGGATCGGCAATTAGGAGTTTCGAGGAGGAGGTATTTTCATGCAACCTACATGGCCATTTCATCTTGCGTTGGTTTTGGTGGTCGGATCGATGGCGTCTTGTGCGGCTTCCGGCGGTAATTCGACGGGAGGCGGTGGCGGCAACGGCACAACCACGAGCAGCTCATCGGGCGGCAATGGGACCGGAGGGCAGGGGACCGGGGGAGACATTATCATCGGCGCCGGTGGAAGCGGTGGTACGAGCTCGGGGTGTATGGATACCGCGGGCGTCGACGATGACAAGGACGGTTTCACGAACGAGGCGGGTGATTGCAATGATTGCGATCCGAACGTGAATCCGGGCGCAATCGAAGTCGTCGGCGAAGCCGGTTCGATGCCTGCCGACGAAGATTGCAATGGCCAAATCGACGACGTCGCTCCCTTGTGCGACGACGCATTGACGTTGCTCGATGCGGATCCGAAAAATGGCGCACGCGCCGTGGACCTGTGTCGATTCGTAAATACGCAGGATCCAAAGGACAAGGGTTGGGGGGTTCTTTCCGCGCAATACGTACGCGCCAATGGCCAGTCTACGCCGCAGCCCGAGCAATTCGGCATTTTCGACGGATTCGGCGCGAATACCCACGTGCAGCTCGGACAACGATTGCTCGCGCTCTCGACAGGACGAGCCCGCAGGCCGGGTGATCCCAATCCCTGCGGAAGCGGTACATGCAATGCTGCGGGCGGACAAACGACAGCGCCGGCCGGGTTTCCTCAGAACTCGGCGAATTGCCCCCTTGATACGGGCGTCAATGACGACGTGGCGCTCGAAGTGAAATTACGCGTTCCCACGAATGCGACGGGATATCAATTCCTGTTCGATTTCTATTCGTTTGAATTCCCCAGCTTCGTTTGCACGCCGTTTAATGATCAATTCATTGCGCTCGTCGATCCACCTCCGATGGGGTCGCAGAACGGCAACATCTCGTTCGATTCGAACAAAAACCCGGTGAGCGTGAATCTCGCATTCTTCAATGTCTGCGATCCGGCGAGTAAAATGTATTACGCTTTCAGTTGCGTCGGCACGTGCCCGTCGCCGCCGAATCCATATTGCCCGCTTGGAACGATGCAACTTCAAGGCACCGGATTCGATACGTGGTCGACCGAGGGAGGCGCAACGGGCTGGTTGACGAGCTCGGCGCCGGTGAAGGGGGGCGAAGAAATCACCTTACGCTGGGCGATCTGGGATACGGGGGATTCGGCTTTGGATTCCACGGTGCTCGTGGATGGTTTTACTTGGATTACCAAGGCGGGAACGGTGGTGGTGCAGACCGAGCCGTTGCCGGTACCCAAATAACGCCGATGACGCACGTCAGATCCTAGGCTGTTGAACTCGGCCAAACCGCGATCCAGCGGCGTCTTTCATCGTTCAATCGGACCGGGCAGGAGAAACGGATACGTTCGGCGACGAACCTTCGTTTGCCATGCGCGATCCATTCGCCGCAGGCGTTGCAAAAGCGCCCACGTGCCGGCGTCGTCCGCGTAATACGCGCGAATCTCTTTCTCCGATATCCGCGGCGAAAACCTCTCCCCCAATGCCTCCAGAAAGAGCGCGGTCTTGGCTTCGAGTTTTTCCTTGATCAGGTTGCCGAGCAAATCGAGGACGATGCCGCGCGGAACGTAATATTTGTCGAGAATATCGCGAATCATGAGTTTCTTGACGGGAAATCGCAATGCCCACGGCAACGACGCCAAGAACAGATCCACATCGAGTTTTTCCGCGCCTCGGGTATCACGCAGCATCGGCGTCGTCACGTCCAGGTACGACAATTTTCCGTCGACGAGCGCCCAATTCGACAATTGTCCATCGATGCCGACATCACCTCGGGCCACTCGTTCAAACCGGGCCACGAGGTCCAAAAAAACGCTCCGAGCCGCATCGTCATCGGCCGTCTTCAGCCATTGCGGCAAAAGCGTCGATCCCGCGAGCTTCGGCTGCACGCAATACACGCGCCGACCTTCGCCCGGGCCTTCGAGCGTCACGAGTTTACTTGGCGTCGCCATGGTCCCGCGATCCGCCAGCACCTGCAAGTATTCCTCGAAGACCGCAGCATAAGCCGCACGAGCGGGTTCGTCTCGAAATACCGGCAAACGTTTGCACGCGAATGTTTCATCTCCACGACCGTATTGCAAAACGCACGAGATTTCGCCATAACCCAATAGGATCAAATGCGACGTATCTCCCGTACGTAATGCCTGGTCGAGTGCGGCATCGAGCTCTTCGAGTTGCGCGGCCGTCGGGAAAGAAAGCGGCTCAATCATGCCCGAATGTCCTGCGCACGACAGCGATGAGCTCGGTCAGTTCGTCCGATGTAATCGTGAGCGGAGGCAAAAATTGCAATACGCGCGTGTCGTTGTTGGCATATACGGCAAAAACGCCCGCGTCGTAGAGCATTTTCGCGGCGAGCATGCCGCCTCGTTCCATGGGAAAAACCAGCCCCATCATCATCCCGCGTTGCCGAATCGAGAAGGGCAGACCCGAAAGTTCAATGGCCAGACGAGCCGCCGTATACCGAACGTGCTCGAGAAACCCATCGCTTTCCACGATATCGAGCGTCGCGAGCGCGGCGATGCACCCGAGCTCCGCGCCTCCGAACGTGGAGACGTGAATGAACGGATGCTGCAAAAAGAAATCATGCAGCGGGCGCGTCATGAGCGTCGCGGCAATGGGGTAAATACCGCCGGAGAGACCTTTGCCGGTCATCACGATATCGGGATGCAAATCATCCTGCGTATGGCACCACATCGAGCCGGTACGGCCAAGTCCTGTTTGCACTTCGTCAATGATGAACAAGGCTCCGCGGTCATGACAAACCCGTTCGACGTGGGCCAAGTATCGCTCCGAAGCAATGGGCATGCCGAGCGTGGCGGGAATTGGTTCGACAATCACGGCGGCGGTGTCGTCGTCGACCACTTTATCGATGGCGTCCGCGTCGTTGAATGGAATTTGCTTGAAATGGGGCAAGTTTTCCCCAAACGCGTCACGGTATTGCGCGTCCCCGGTCGCGAGCGCGAGGCCCGTATGTCCGTGATATCCGCCGGAAATCGAGACGATCGTGCGTCGTTTCGTCGTCGCTCGGGCCACTTTGATGGCCAAATCCGTCGCTTCGCCGCCTCCCGTCGCAAAGACGACGCCTTCGAGACGCCCATGGGTCGTGTTCGCAAGTCGCCGTGCGAGACACGCGCGAATGCCCGACACCAAATGGTGGTTTCCAATGTCGACATGGTCGAGGGCATCGCGAACGGCGGCAATTACGCCCGGATGTCGATGCCCGAGGTTGAAGACGCCGCCATTCGAATGGCAGTTGAAGAATCGGCGTCCATCGAATGCGTCGTAAAAGAAAACACCTTCGCGCCGTCCCATGACGACGTCGAAGCCGAATTCACGAAACGTTGCGACCTTGCCGGGTGAGACGTGACGAGCGAATGCGGCGAAGGTTGCTTCGCGATCCTCGTAGGTCAAAGCGTATTTCACACGAAGACGGTTACAGAAAAACGCCGGCGAAGCAAGCACGGAGTGCAGTCAGTTCACGAATCGCCTCACTCCGCCGCAGCCGGCTCGGCATCACCCTTTTCGCTCGCCAAACCCATTTTCGCCTTCAGGTTCTCAATGGCCAGGTAAAACGCCGGCACCACGACCAGCGACAACAACGTCGAACTAACCACGCCTCCAATGACCGATATCGCCATCGGTGCGCGGAATTCGCTGCCATCGCCGCGCGACAACGCCGTCGGCAACATACCCAGCACCATCGCCGCGCTCGTCATCAAAATCGGTCGCAATCGCTCCGGACCGGCTTCCAATATCGCCTGCAACGGCGATTCTCCGTGTTCGCGTACCCGGACAATCGCTCGGTCGACCAGCAAAATCGCGTTTTTCGTGACCAGCCCCATCAGCAAAATGATGCCGATCATCGCGCCCATCGCCATCGACGTATCCGCCAAGAAAAGCCCCAAAACCGCGCCGACCAGCGCCAGCGGCAAGGTCAGCATGATCGTCAGCGGATGAATGAAGCTCTCGAATTGCGACGCCAGCACCAAGTAAATGAAAATGACCGCCAAGAGCATCGCCGTGCCCATCGATGCGTTCGTATCGGTCATTTGCTTGATTTGCCCGTCGTAAAACACCGTCGTTCCCGCGGGTTTTTGCAAAGCATCGATTTTCGGCTGAATCTCCGCGACGATATCGCCGAGCGTTCGTCCGCGCGGCGTCGCCCAAATCGCCACTTGGCGCCGACGATCCTCACGCTCGATGACCTGCGGCCCTTCGCCTTGTTCGAGCCGCGCCACATCGGCCAATGTCACCGCGCCTTTGGGTGACCACAGAGTCAGTCGCTGCAAGTCCGCCGGATCCGCACGATCTTCCGCCCGCATACGCACGCGAATCGGCACCTCGTCTTTGCCCTGACGCAACTTGCCCGCTTCTTCGCCTTCAATCGCCGTGCGCAACGTCATCGCCAATTGCGCCACGCTGATGCCTTGATCGGCCGCGCGTTGACGATCCACCTGCACCCGCATTTCCGGCCGCCCCGGCGTGTATTTCACCTGCACGTCCGTAATGCCCGGTGTGCCGCGTAAAACCGCGCCGATCGAATTCGCCACCGATTCGATATCGGCATACGACTCACCGCGCGCCAAAATCATGATCGGCGCCTGCACACCCGCGCCTTCGACGAACGCCGGATCCGTGATGACCACCGAGGCATCGGGCAACGCTCGCGCGACCTCGCGCACCTGATCCTTGATCTGCGAAAGCGTCAGCGTTCGCTCGTTCTTCTTCGACGTCAGCACGCGCCACTGCACTTTGTTCACTTCGCTGTTCGGCCCGAGCGTCGCGTACACCGTGTGAATTTCTTTGTTCTCCAACAATTTCTTTTCGGCACCAAACGATCGGCGAGCCGTTTCATCGAGCGACGTGGCTGCCGGGAACTCGACTTCCACCATCATTTGCCCGCGATCTTCAGGGTTCACGAAGTCCGAACCCATCAGGCCCAAGATCACGCCCGTGCCGATGAGCGACCCGAACGCCAAAAGGCCCACGATGAGCTTGTGCCGAACCACCCACTCGAGCATCCCGCGATACGCGTTGTCCATCGAGGAAAACAGCCATTCAAACGGCCGCTTGAGCCACTTGAACGCGTCTTCGTCTTCATGCGTCAGGCTCTTCGAGAAGCGCGACGACAACATCGGGTCGATCGTGAACGCGACAAACAGCGACACGAGCACCGCGCCCGACACGGTCAAACCGAACTGCCGGAAGAATTGCCCGACGATTCCCGTCATGAACGCGACCGGGACGAACACCGCGACGATCGTCATCGTCGTCGCCAGAACGCTGAGCGCGATCTCTTTCGTCCCGTTCAGCGCCGCATCCATCGGCGCTTCGCCTCGTTCCAAGTGTTTGAAGATGTTTTCGCGCACGACGACGGCGTCGTCGATGAGCAGCCCGATCGCCAGCGACAAACCGAGCAGCGTCATCATGTTCAGGGTAAAACCCAGAACGTACATCAGGAAAAACGTCGCCACGACGCTCGTCGGAAGAGCCACCGCGCTGATGAGCGTCGATCGCAAATCGAGCATGAAA
>WBZU01000197.1_pt1 | contig 57985 bp, 70 predicted proteins | sample 5204311 | NCBI WGS metagenome assembly WBZU01 (sample SAMN12344359, study PRJNA552823) | activated sludge metagenome | biome: Activated sludge suspended growth; feature: Nitrification reactor; material: Wastewater; isolation source: activated sludge from nitrification reactor of wastewater...
GCGCGGCTGAGATTGGCGTGGCTGAGCTTGGCGTAGCTGAGATTGGCGTGGCTGAGATCAGCACCGGGGAGACTGGCACGGCTGAGATTGGCATTAGTGAGATCAGCACCGGGGAGACTGGCACGGCTGAGATTGGCGTGGCTGAGCTTGGCGTAGCTGAGATTGGCGTGGCTGAGATCAGCACCGGGGAGACTGGCACGGCTGAGATTGGCATTAGTGAGATCAGCACCGGGGAGACTGGCATGGCTGAGATCAGCACAAGAGAAATAGGAATCAGGAAGATAGGCGCGACTGAGATTGGCGTGGCTGAGATTGGCGTTGTAAAGAGAGGCAAGAGAGAGATTGGCATTGGAGAGATTGGCGTAAGAGAGATTGGCATTGGAGAGAGGTACATGATTTTTGATGGCCCAAAAAACTGCGAGCCTCTTTTTCATCGCGTCCGATTCGTGTTCATCACAGTCAATTTTAGCTGTGAATAGCAGGGAACCGCTACGGTCAAATATGGGATAGTTGAGCATGTTCGAGTCTCCGTTTTGATTACGTATCAATATTTGGTTGCGAGGTTTGATTCGTGAGCCACCAAGGATACCTCATATCTTATCGCGCCGCCTGCGAAAGGCTGGAATCCCTCCAGAAGGGTTAGGCGGCTGGCCTCGCGCTTGGCGTCTTTGAGCGTGTTGTAACGGGCTGGCAGGCCACTGGCGTTCACGACGGGGATACGACGTCCGTCAGAAAGAACCCTCATCACGCCAAATGCGTCGTGACGAAAATGTGAGTCCCGAATGCGGGTAAAGCTGGGATTAAGTGGCGAATGAGCGGTAAGCATGTGATCAACTCCTTTTTTGATAGTAACATACTATCCGGAAGATATTAAAACCCGGTTAGGGAATCATGTAAAAGTGTATGTAACCTCACTTTTTATTCGGCGCACAATCCAGACCATCGAGCATTCTGGAAATATCCGTTACCGCCATCAATTCCTGATTCTGCATAAGCCCGTCATAGCAGGCGTCAATGATGGCGAAGAGACGCTTGCGCATATCTACTGCCATTTCAGAGGTCAATTCCATAGTAGCTACTCCAGGCGCGGGGCGGCGTGGAATAACGGGAAAAGTGATGACATTTGACATGGTAAAACCCTTTCATAGAAGTTAAAACGCCTGTAGGGTAATAAAAGGGTATTAAAGAGCCATTAAAAACCGAGGTTAAAAAATCCTTGTCTTTTGGCGTGTATGGATTAACGTTAATTCCTAACCACGATTATGAGGACGAATTGAATAAAATCTGGCGCAAAAATTTTGTATATCTGGACCTTGCAATTTAATCTTTTGTTAATCTCTTGCCTGTATAAGGAAAGATACAATTTGAATCAAATTTCCGTTTGGATAAAATTTTAATTAAACAAGAATCAAATTTCCGTTTGGATAAAATTTTAATTAAACAAGAATCACATATGAATATGTAAAACTTTAGCCAGTCTGCTATATGAACAAATGAAGGCTCTGGGGCGGGTCCGGGGCGCATATGATCAAATGAAGTTCAAAATTTTTCCTTACACTTTCACTCTCGCAATGGACTCAAACGGAAAAACTTTATTATGGATCCGTATACCTCACCATTTAAAGATAATAAAAACTTGAAAGTGATCGTGGTTAAAAAAGTTTTAAAAGATTTATCATGATTTTTCATCAACATTTTTGACCCCATTTTTTCCATGCTGGAATGTTTTCAGGAAAAGGGTGATGAAATTCTGTAAAGGATTCTGAACAAAAACTCAAAAATCCAGTAGGATATGCTATGGAAAAAGTGTTACATTTCCTTTAATTCTGCGCAAAAAGTCCAGGGTTTTGTAAAAAAGGGGAGGAAAAGCGCTGAGAATTGTCCGAAAAACGTGAACATTTTCAAGACAATAAAATTCAAAATTCCAGACCTTTTTACCCCATATTTACGCGCCACCGTACCCCCTCCCCTCAATCGTATTTCCATGATTTTTTCAAAATAAACCGGACCCTGTAGAAATTACGGGGAGTCCCTTGTGTAATCGTGTATCTCTTTTTTCAAAAAAAGGCTGGTCCGGTTTCAGGATTTAACTTTTTGGTAATTCTTTTGTGGTACAAACAAGACCGTAGAAACAAAAGGAGTGTTTTTCATGCCTAAAAAGATCAAACCCGAATTTACTATCGAGGATCTCGAAGAAATGTATGAAAACAATGAGGGTGTATGTACTTCATGTTGGTTTGTTCAGGAAGGTGTTGAACCAGATGCAACGGACTACAAGTGTGAATGTTGTGGAGAACACAAGGTTCAGGGAATGGAACTGTTGCTGCTTGGAGGGTATGTATAATGAATGGCGTTATCGTACCTCAGTACGTTTTAAATCTTGTGAAGGAAGCCAGAAAAGCGTATGAAGAAAAGGATGCAAACCGTTGCCTTGAGTTTATAACAGCGGCCAAACTACGTTATTCAGGTCTGGAAGAAAGCAAAAGCAACACAATGATGTTGTTTGAACAGATTGAAAGTCTTGTCATGAAGGAGCTTTTAAAAAATGGTTGATGCAAGAGAGAATATGGAGTTCGCCTTGCTTGCATTTCCTGATCAGGTGGATCCAACCGAGGCAGTCCATGCGTTAATTCCCCGTACCAACACGGGCTCCCCCTATCTGCCAAAAGGGGCAACGAAAGCTGATGAATGGATATTGCGCCATGGTGATCCCTTGAGGTCCGTTGACGCGGCGCTGTTCCTGTTGAACGAAGTCGCTAGGGACGTCAAGTCATATAATGTGACGATCAATACGGAATCCCATGAGTATTCCGGTCAACTGAAAACTCACGGTAGGCCGGAAGAGACAATAGTGGTTAAGGAGGCGGCGACATTGCCCGTATTGATAACACTTTTTGCCGTCAAACACTCACTGCAACGCTATCCTGGAGTAAAAAATGTCCTACGCTGAGCTTAAATCATATAACTGTAAGATACTCGCCTACATTGTAACCCTGCACAATGACAAGAGGTGCAGGCTGCAAGCCTATAACGAACTGGCGACAAGGCCGGAGTTCAAGACTCAATACGGTTGGCTTAAGGAGTATGCCGATGACTTGGAGGGTTGCGTATGACCGTATGCCCGGTATGTAAAGGAACCACGGTGAAAAGCACCCTGAAAGAAGGTGGCACTTGTCACAACTGCTGCGGCAGGGGAATTGTTGATGGCGTATCGGGTGATTATGTAGAATGTGAATTTATTCTTATGCCGGAACAAAGACCCCTGCCACCAAGGGCGAAAGTAGTGTGGCTTTGAATGAGAGCTTGGCGACAGTGGAGGCTATCGCTTGAAAAGCCCGAAAACTTATGTTGACACACCCCTTCGTTTGGTTTAGTCGTAGGAAAAATGGGGAGAATGAAAGCGTGCCAAAAGTAAGTATATTGTTCGGACCTATTGAACAACTGGAAAAGACACTGGAAGGAGCCCTCGCAAAAGGGTATGATATCCAGTTTGGACAGTACGCAGGGGTTGATGAAGGTGGCAAAGCCCTTGGATTCTATACGTTAAGGAAGCATGAACCGGAAGATGACGAACCAAAGAAAGTCGTGGAACGTCGGTTTATTGGTATGCCGGGTCTGATTAAATAGTGCTTATTGAGCGCATCATATACGGGGAGTTCATACCCGGTTCGATAGGCTCCATCTTTGCCCGTGCCCCGGACCCTGAAAGCCCTCAACAGGCGCTTTGGCGTGAAGTCATCGCCCGCGCCACGCTTGATGCGTTGGGTTTCGCGTATGATCAGGAGGACAGTGACAGGGGTTTCGTGGTAGCGGAAGCCCGCAGGTGGTTCAAGTTTGTTTCGGAGGACCTTGAAACGGTGTTCTCCCTTGCGGGTATGGAATATGAACCCCTCAGGACAATCGTTTTATCATGTAAACCATACGTCAAAAAGAGTGTTGACAAAAAACCTGATGGCGTTATCGTTGTCAAGACCTCCAAAAGAAGGATTAAAAAGCTTCATGCCAAAAACAATAAAGTGTGAGAGAGGTAGTTAAGGATTTGATTCCCTTGTTCGTGCGTGTGAAACACTATGGCGGGGAAGGGATGATTTGCAGGACATGATCGACTGGCACGAAAGGGAAATCAAGAGTTTTGTAGCGGGAACCAACGAATCCATTGCGGAGAACCTGACGGCTTTCATGCCTGAAAAAACAATGGATGACCTTGTAAAACTTCTTGAAGAAAACAGGATCAACATCGAATACCGGTTTATGGATCATGACGTAATGTTTTTTATCGATATGTCTGAGGATGGTGCATCGGTAAAAGATGGCGCTTTTGGCATTTCCAAAAAGCATTTCCATTGAACATGATTGTAAAGGCAGAATCGTGACAGCCACATTCAGAAACTCCTCCTATGAAAGAGAGGAACTTGACAAGTATTATACGGAACCTTGTTATACAGAACTTTTGTTGCCCTATATACCTTCCCGTGTTTTTAACATACTGGAACCGGCGGCTGGTCGTGGTGACATGTCTGACGTGCTGAAAGCAAGGGGTTATAAAGTTTTCCCGTGTGACATAAAGCCGGATGCGACGGACGTGGAGCAGAAGAATTTCTTTGCCACTGATTCCGGTTTCATAACGGATAACTATATAGACGCCATTATATCAAACCCTCCTTTTGGCAAGAACGCGGAGGCATTCATACGTCATGCTTTGGCGCTACGAGTTGGTTATGTGGCTATGCTTTTGCGGGCGGATTTCAATCATTCTGTAAGACGGCGTGATCTGTTTGAAAACCCCGATTATGCGGGGGAACTGGTCATCTGTGGCAGGAGGCCACGCTGGGATTGGTGGAAGACTAAAAAAGAGGGTGAGAAACAAGGTCCGAGTCCTCAGCATAACTTTTCATGGCACATCTGGGATACGTCAAGCGAGCATAAAAAAGTGCTGGGAGGCTGGCACAGGTATGTATCAGTCACGGATATTAAATGAGAACGATTGAAACAAGGCGTGTGCCTAGCGTGAACAGGCGTAAGCGTCGGGGGGCAATGATGACAACAAAGGCCTGGACATGGAAAAACACGATTCTATTTCGGTAGACCTTATCAAGGCAAGCGAGCCCATTTCAAACAATGGGGAAATAGAGGCTTATATAAAGCCTATATATACGCTCCTCTTGAAATACCCAAGGATCATTCATTCCGAGTTCATGACCCACAGGGTGTTCTCACGCAACGCTTCCTCCTCACGCGCCATTCCTTTCAACCGTACCTTGACAACCGTTCTTGATGACCCTTTCATTCCTCAAAAGTGGCTGACAAACAAAAAAGGAATGCAGGGTGGTGATGAGCTACCCCCGGACAAGGCAAAAGAGGCTGACGAAATATGGAAGACCATGTTGGCTGAAGTGGCGAGAGGGACGGCAAAGTTAAATGAATTGGGGGTTCATAAACACTGGGTCAATCGTCCCCTCGAAACATGGTCAACGATCACAGTCCTCGTCACTTCTACGGAATGGAAGAATTTCTTTTTCCAACGTGACGACTCAATGGCAGCCCCCGAGATTGAAGCTCTGGCAAAAAAGATTCGCAATTGCGTAGAGGATAGTGGCCCTCTCATACAAAAACTTGGAAAGGGAGAGTGGCATTTACCTTTCGTTGATTCTACCAAACCTATAAAAAACAACCTGGATCAATCCGCAGCGCGTTGCGCCTCAACGTCCTATAATACCGTCGAGGGACACATGATGGATGGCGACAAGGCACGAGACATATGCGCCAAGCTTACAACGGATCATTGGCACCCATCTCCCTTTGAACATCAGGCAACACCAGACTTTGACCTTTCCAACAGAAACCTTTGGGGCAATTTCAGGGGCTGGATACAAAGGCGCAAGGTCATGGAGCGGTCAAACTCCGCATGGAGTGAGGAATCCGAATTTAAAAATGGTCCACTTTTTCAAGGAAGGCAGTGTGATGAAGGCTGATTTTCACAACGTACTTATGCCAGCCAAGGCGGTCAAGGACAAGGGCATACGGCTCCCTCCTAAAATGGAAATGGAATTGAAAAAGGGAGGGGGTGATTCTCTCCTTATCAACCACGTTTCTATCGTTGTCAAATTGTGGTCTAACAACCAGCCACAGTATTTCAGCAAATGGGAAAGGGTGTTTATTCCTAATGAAACCTTAACCGATATGCGTAAAGGTGTTGCAGTTGGTTCGGCTGTATTGGCGGAAAGGCAGAATACGCATTATGCCGATGGTCACGACCCCTCCGAATGTGCCAGACTGGCAGTTGAGCTTCTTTCTAAACTGATAAGTATGGCCGAAAATGAATCAAAGCAGTCTATTGAAGACGGCGAAACCGTATTGACAACAGGGGCTGTAAGGGGATAAGTAGTTACTCAATTTATTTCATACCAACATAAAACAAAAAGTATCATGGCAACAGGTTGGGGTTTAACTCGGGCGCCCATCAGGCAGTTTCATCCGCTTGATTCATATATAGCACACGTGCGCATTCCCCTTGACGTACTGTGCGCTGTGCTGCGGATCGACACAAGGAAAGCCTTCCCGGATTATCAGGTATCTTTTCAACACGCCGTTCTGTACCTTGACGCGGACCATGACGCGCTGTTGAGCGTTCTGGAAAAGAACGACAACGTTGTCAATGAAATAGAAATGGCAGAGATATTCAACACTACGCCTGAGAAAATTCTGTCCATAAATTTCAACAGGGTTTTTTATGGTGTCCCCGGAATCTATCGTTACGCCATGGTCGATGTTAAGCGGCTCACATATAAAGTAAAGCGTGAGGCTCTGCTTTGAACAAACTTGAATGGGCGCTCAAATTTCAAGGCATGGGAATGTCCGTTTTTCCCATATACGGGACTGACATAGAAGGAAATTGCAATTGCGGCAACCCCAAGTGCCTCTCAGCGGGTAAGCATCCAAACGGTATCCTCGTACCTAACGGCGTGATAGAGGCCACTGCGGATCCTCTCAAGGTGATGGAGTGGTTTGGAGAAGAGAACTGTCCCCACAATATTGGCGTGACTCCGGGTAAAAATTTCGCAGTGATCGACCTTGACCTTGATATGGCAAAGGGCAAGGATGGAAAGTTTTCGTTGAGTGCGTATCTGGACGGTGATCCTTTTAAAACTCTAGGTGATACCTTCACCGTGGAAACCCCGCGCGGAGGGTACCATTTATACTTCAGCACGGAACATCCGGTTTCAAACAAGGTAGGTGTACTTGAAGGCGTAGACATTAGAGGATATCACGGGTACGTTTTAGCCCCCGGTTCATCCATCGGGTTAAAAGAGTATACGTGTCTTTCTGACGTGCCCCCAATCAAGATAAACGATGCAATCCTGCCTCTATTCAAGAAAGTTATGATGAGGGAGGTTCACGATTATGGAATCGAACTAGACAATCCCTCCGCGCTATCAAGGGCGCGTGATTTTCTCAAAAGAAGGGCGCCTGCGATAGAAGGGCAGGGAGGTAATTATCATACCTATGTGACAGTGTGCCACCTTCGAGATTTGGGCCTATCCGATGATACTGCCAGAGACATGATTCTGGAAAGTGAATGGAATCAAAACTGTTCCCCGCCATGGGACGCTCATGAGTTAACCGTTCTCATAAACAACGCTTACAAATATGCTAAAGCCGACGCTGGAGTAAAAGGAACCGGACTGGATGAAAAAACTTTCGCCGCTGCTTTTGGAGCAGACTTGGTTGATGCTGATACCAAAGAATACATCAAATCTGTTGAAAGAGGAGAAACCGGAAGCTATTCCCGGCACAAGTCAAAGCTCTATAATTTTCACGACGCGGTAAGACTTGATCGTCAATATGACTTTCTCATTTCCAAATGGGTTCCAGCCGTAGGATATACCGCACTTTTAGCGCCGCGCGGCATAGGTAAAACAACAGTTCTAATTGACTTGGGACTGTGTGTAGCAACGGATCAGGATTGGCATAGCGCCAAAGTGGATAAGGGGTGGACCGTCTGTTATATAATGGGCGAGGATCCAGAAGGCGTTCTTGACCGTATGCGAGCGTGGAAGATAGATCGTATGGAGGGTGAGGATATACCCGACCCCAATAGGTTTCTCGTATATGACGCGGCCATAGACTTTTGTAACACAGAAGAAGTATCAGAGTTTACCAAGTTTTTGAAAAAGGAAACGCAGGGCATAAATAATGTTATGTTCGTGCTGGACACTTGGCAGCGCATGATCCAAAGTGCATCAGGCGGACAGAACGATGAAGAAAATATGCAAAAGGCAGTTGCCAATATGGAGGCAATGGCAAGGTCATTTAAGGGTCCTACAATAGTGGCTTTTCATCCACCAAAGAACAATAAGGACACGATCACGGGTTCAGCGGTACTTGAGAACGCTTCACACTCTATCATTCATATTTCAGACCATTCCGTATACAAAACGGTGGAGGTCAAGCGGTTGAAGGGCGCTGCTATTGGCGAAAAAATAGATTTTAAATTCAAGACTGTAAAACTCGGAGGGGTGGACAAGTTTGGTGATGATCGTACAGGACCCGTGTTTGACCTGTTGAAGGCTGGCGAATTGAAAACTGAACAGATGAAAGAGCAGGAGCTAAAACTTGCACGATTCGTCGCTGAAGTTATCACGCACATAAAAGAATTTGATGACAAGCTTTCTTTCAAACTTTCTCTTACACAAATATTTGAATCCGTATTTTTCCGTCTTGAAGAAAAGGCGGTGGAAGGTAATAGAAAGGCCATAGAGTGGCTTCCCATCGCAAGGGATTTGGGAATCAGCACGGCGCTTACACATAGCAGAACGAACCGCGACCCCCTGTATGATACTTTGCGAGTCATGTTTACGGATGGTGGTGTTTCCTTGAGAAACGGAAGGCGCCAGCGCGTAGTCATGTCCTCTAATGGCAAGCGCAATTATCTTGAAATCATTGAAGTGGATTCAGAAACGAACATCGAAGGCGTGTATGAGGATGAGTTCAATTATGCACAAGATGATATCAGTTTTTCGGAGAATTAGTGGATGAGAGAAGTTGAAACATGGGTTAGGTATTTCTGCAAACAGGCAGCGGCGGTTGCAACACGTTCAAAAGATCCATCAACCCAGGTTGGATGCGTAATCGTTGACGATGATAACAGCATCATATCCACGGGCTACAACGGTATGCCTCCTCATATGAAAGAAACAAAGGAAATATGGGAACGTCCCGTCAAATACGATTTTGTGGTTCACGCGGAAACCAATGCCGTGGCTTTAGCGGCTAAAAGCGGGCGTTCACTTGCTGGCAGTACCGCTTATATAACGCACATGCCTTGTTCATCCTGCATGAAGCTCCTTATCTCATCGGGTGTACGGCGTGTCATATGTGGTGCTCCCATAAAAGGCTGGGATAAAGAGGGTGAAATAGTTTTGGATTTAGCGTCCCGCTGTAACATATCCTTTAAGCTGGAAAGTTTTGAAAGTGACAAAGCTATCGTATAACCAAAAAGAAAAGACCTATTTCCTGCTCACCAAGGACAGTGAGAAAGCAGTTGACGCAGGGCTTACGAAAGCCACAAAAGCGCGTGGTCCCAATGGGGAGCAGGTGTTCTTTACCGCGTCAAACGATGACAAAAAAGAACCCGTGGATAATCCCTACGCGGTGCTGGATTTTTTTAAATACGCGGATGAAATCGCCAAACCTCGTCTAGCGCCATTGTGGGAGGAGTATAACAAGTCATGGGCTACGGAAACCGAAGCTAACTTTCCCCGTCCTCAAGGCAAGAATTATATGGGGTTTCAACGCGCGGGTATAGAATATGCGCTAAGACACGATAACGTGCTTATTGGCGATGAACCTGGTTTGGGCAAAACGATGCAGGCTATTGGGATATGCAATGCCCGCAGGTCAAAAAAGAATCTTGTTATCTGCCCAGCTTCCATTCGCTTGAATTGGAGGGACAAGGTTCAACAATGGTCAACGATAAATGGGGTGGCAACCTATCCCGTATTAAAAAGCACGGATGGAGTAAATCCACACGCCAATTACACGATCATTTCTTATGACCTTGTGAGGCAGGGGGAGATATTCGAAGCTTTGATGGCCCAGACATGGGATAACCTTATTCTTGATGAGGCGCACTATCTGAAGACCCCGGACGCCAAACGAACATATGCTATCTTTGGCGGAGGAAGAGGTCCACACATGAAGAATTTCATATCAAAAAAATGTGGTCATGTAACCGCCTTGACTGGTACACCACTTCCTAACCGTCCTCGTGAGTGCTACACATTGGCAAAAGCGTTGAATTGGGATTCAATAGATTGGGTGAGTTTCGACAGCTTTTCACACCGTTTTAATCCGGTCGCTGTTTTTAGTAACGGTGGCAGGGAGGAAAGAAAAGGACGCTTGCCGGAATTACAGGCGCGGCTTAGAACTAACTTCATGGTTCGCAGGTTGAAGACTGACGTTATGAAAGATCTTCCAGACAAAATGTATGAATTTGCATACATCGAACCAAATGGGCGTATAAATGACGTGCTGCGCAGGGAACGTATGCTTAATTTCAAAATCGAGGATTTAAAAGACCCTTTCAGCGATTTAATGGGAATGATATCCACCCTGCGGCGTGAAATGGGGGAGGCTAAGGTTCCCAGAATTGTAGAGCATATGAAACATTTGCTAGACACGGTAGAAATTCCCAAGGTTGTTCTCTTTTGCCATCACCGTTCTGTTATGGACGAACTCTATATCGAGTTGTCAAAATACAATGTCGTGCAAGTCAGGGGTGGAATGGGGGCTCTTGCCAAGGAAGAAAGCATAAAAGGATTCATTAATAATCCCAAAGTAAGAATATTCATGGGGCAGCTTGACGCGGCGGGTTTTGGTATTGACGGCCTGCAGTCCGTGGCGACTCGTGTTGTTTTTGGCGAACCAGCATGGACCCCTGGCACAAATGAACAAGCCGTCGATCGTCTGCACAGGATAGGACAACACGAGAACGTGATTGCGGAGTTTCTTGTTGTAGAGGGATCCCTTGATGAAAAAATACTAGCAACGGTTTTGGAAAAAACTCTGGTAATTCACGACTCACTTGATCGGAGATACACATAAAATGTCTGACAAAATCAACTATAGAAGGCAAAATGCACGTAAAGACAAGGGAGGAAAACAAAGGCCATTCAAGCCAAAAAACAGGGAACCAACCCGGTATTCACCATATTGACTTTTTTGTATTGACCAATACCCTAATGGGGTATAGACAGAAGCTAAACAAGGAAAGGTAACGATGACAAACATTACAGACGTAGAAGTTTTCTTTGAGCGCAAGCTTGCACCAAGGGATTTTGAATCGGCAACGGCATCAGTCCGGTACAAACTCACCTTCAAGGAGGGTGATGACGTAAATGCGCAGATAGAAGCAGCCCTTGTTGACGCTCGAACCCGCGTTCTGGCCACGCTTGCAGGCAAGGCCCCTACGACGGCGGAAAAAATCGAGGCAAAGAAGGAAATTTTGGCGCAATCGCAAGCCAGAGCCGAACCGGAAACTTCAGTGCCCATGGAACCCGCTAAGCCCCAACGAGGGAGGCCAAAAAAGGAACCGGAACTTCCTTCTGGAGTTGATGACCCTTTTAATACGCCATTGGCGGACGATGCAGCGGAGTTTGATTCGGGTGAGGCGGAGGTTGTCGACATGCCCGCACCTGAACTCCAGTCATGGCTTTCCCGTCTTACCAAAGAGGGCCGCATTGAGGTAAAGGAGGTTGTTGCCATTCTTAAGAACATTGGCAAGGCTTCCAATATCCAAGGGCTTTCACAAGAAGGACGTGAGGCGGTTATCAAGGCCGTTAAAACACATCTTGGAGAATAACACAATGCTTAAGGAAGTCCCCACTCATAGCGAAACGGGGGCTTCCTCGTCTCCAAGATGGCTTAAATGCCCCGGATCAGTACGACTTATTCGTAAGTTAAAAGATAACGACCCTTCTTACAATGATTCAGGTTTTCCCGCTGCGGAGGGAACAGTAGCTCACAAGGTTCTGTCTGACAGTCTGGAATTGGGGCACCTCCCTCAATACTATATCAATTCTGTCATAAAATCCGACGGGTACCAAATAACTGTTGATCAGGAAATGATTGACGGCGTAACGCTTATGTATGATTACGTTGAATCAAAGACGTGGTGTGCCGACAAGTTCTTGATTGAAAAAAAGCTAAGGGACAAAAAATATCCTGACGATTTGTACGGAACGGTAGACTGCTGTATAGTAACTGACTACGAGACGGATTCCTCAACCCTTGAGGTTGTCGATTTCAAATACGGTAAACACGTCTGTGTTGAACCCACTTCCTCTCAGTTGAAATACTATGCAATGCTGGTGGCGCAAACACTGGATAGACCTGTGGCCAATTTTGTTTTGACCGTTATCCAACCACGGTATCCCCATCAAAAAGGGCCAAAAAGAACAATAAGCCTCAGTGCGGAGGAAATGCAGTCATGGATTGACAATGAGCTTATTCCGGGGTTTCTTGAGACGCAAAATGAGAATGCGGCGCTTAAAATTGGTGATTGGTGCAGCTATTGCCCCCTCAACACAACCAACATGTGCCCGGCCCTACGGGAGTACACCAAAAATTTTGACGCTACTCTTGATTTACGTGATTTGACTGCGGATGAAAAAATCGACTTCTTGACCAAGGAAAAGGCGGTATCCAAATTTTTTGACAACATAAGGAAAGACCTTTTCAAGGACGCGATGAATGGCATTCCAGTAACACATTCACAAACGGGGGAGGGGTTTAAACTCGTTAACAAGCGTTCTGACAGAATTTGGAAAATGGACTATAAAGACCCTGAAACGGGGGAAACTTTAGCGGAAAAGCTTGAATCCGCGTTAGGAGAAAAAGCCTATTCACCACGATCATTCCTATCACCTGCACAAGTAGAAAAACTACCCGGAGGTAAAAAACTCGTAACAAAATTTGCGTATAAGCCATCAACGGGGTTTACAATTGCTCCGTTGTCTGATAGTAGATCATCGGTAAGGCCCCCGAATGACGTTTTTGAAGAAGTCTATTCGGACCTTGAAACAGAGTAAAAAAGAAAGTGATATCATGGTAAATAAAGTCTCAACGTTTGTTTATGCCCCGGTTTTTCGTGGCTCTTTTCCCTCACTGATTACGCCACGTGCGTATACAGACCCCACCACAAAAAAGGTTCGCGGTGCGCCGAAGTTCCGCCTTGAAATGATTTTCAAGGATGAGGACATGGGGAAGTTCAAGGTTCGCAATGAGGAAAACGAAATCATTCCGAATCAAAAGCTGACTTCCATTCTTATGTCACTGTGTGACAAGAAGTGGCACGGGCAGGATGTCAAGGAAGTTTTCCCCTTGAACAAAAAGGGTTGGTCCTCTGGCTGGCCTATCAAGACGGGTGACAAGATCGCCAAACTCCGCGAGGACTCCAAGAAGAACGGGGACCATTATAAGGGTATGCAGGTTGTTACGGCCACCGCCTCTAATGAATACCCTCCCCGTCTTTTGTACCTGTCAACGGGTGGAAAGCCTGTTGAACTTGATCGGGATAATGAGAAAGACGCAGCCCGAATCAAGGAGTTTTTCGGGAGCGGAGGTCACTACTATGTCGGTGAACTTAACATCGTGGCACAGGAAACCGAACAAGGCAACTTCCTGACCGTCTACATGAACGCTATCTGTTTCGTTCGCAAGGGGCAGAAACTTGGTGGCGGTTCTGTTGCAGAACGGTTTGATGGTATCTATGGTGGTGAGTCCGATATGTATGACCCCACAGAGGAAGACTTTAACATGGATGAGGAAGTTCCCTTCTGATTCATGTTAATGGGAGGCTTTTAAATCTCCCATAGGGGGAGAAAGACAAGATCGATAAACTTGCCCCTTTCTCCCCCGCCCACTTTTACAATAAAAAATTGCGATGAAAAACGTTTCCCCTCTTGCACTCCCAAGACTGAAGGTTGATTTTGAAACCTATTCAGACGCCCCCCTGAAAGGTAAAGATAGCGTTGGCGCATGGAGATATGCGGAGGACCCCTCAACCGAAATTCTATGCCTTGGTTACAGATTTTTAGGAGATAAGGGTGATCCCTCCATATGGTGGCCTGACCAGCCTTTTCCACAAGAGATAATAGAACACATTAAAGCTGGGTACGCGGTATCCGCGCACAACGCACAATTTGAAATAGCTATCTGGACTCGTCAATTAAACGAGAAGCTGGGAATACCCATGCCTAAATTCTGGATAGACACAATGGCGTCATGCGCTTATAGGGCGTTGCCTCTGTCCCTTGAAGATGCGGGGGAGGTGTTAAATCTTGAAGTCAAGAAGGACAAGAGGGGCAAGTTTCTCCTTGACAAGCTCGCTAAACCGCAAAAGGTATCTAAAAAGCAGCCTTTGAAAAGGATTAAAACGCCGGAACTCATAAAAGAGCTAGGTGATTACTGCAAAAACGATGTTGTGACGGAGGAGGAGCTAGCTAAGAAAATTGGTGATCTTCCCTTGTCAGAATACAAACTTTGGATACTGGACCAGAAGATAAACAAGCGTGGTGTTTTTATTGATCGGGAAGCCGTATTAAAGGCTATGGATCTCGTTCAAAACGTTTCAAAAAATCTGGAAGCAGAGCTTTCCAATATTATAAACATTCAAGACTCCAACGGTAACGTTTTACCAGTGACAGGTAAGCAGACGGAGGTAATCCGTGCATGGTGTAACAACAATGGTTGTAATATCCCCAACATGCAAGCGGAAACCGTTGAACAAACGCTTAAACATGATTGGCTTTCCCCCGAAGTCAGGAGGGTGCTTGAGATAAGGCAATCACTTTCCAAATCATCAGTCAGCAAGTTGAATAAATTTCACCACTGTGTTTGTAATGATGGACGTATCAGGGGGCTGTTACAATACCATGGCGCGGGCACTGGCAGGTGGTCCGGTAGATTAGTTCAGCCTCAAAATTTCCCTCGTGGGTCTGTAAAATCTGATAAAAGCGTAAGTTCGGCGGATCTTATGGAAATCATGATTCAGTCTATAAAAACGAATGACGCAGAATCCATAAGTGCTTTCGTAGGAAACCCATTGGATGTTGTTTCCTCGTCTTTAAGGGGAATGATACAGGCTGAAAAAGGAAACAAGCTTTTTGTTGCAGACTTTTCCGCAATTGAAGCGCGTGTACTCATGTGGTTAGCGGAATGCCACGATGGTATAAACGCTTTTGTTATTCAAGATACCACAGGGGGTACGGATATTTATTGTGAAATGGCGCAAACCGTTTATCAAAAACCGATTAACAAAAAGGATAACCCGGTTGAGCGCCACTTAGGTAAGACCCTTATTCTTGGGTGTGGCTATCAAATGTCGGGAAGCAAACTCTTAATTCAAAGCGAGGCCGACCTTGCGCGTGTTGGTATAAAGCTTACGCCACAGGAGGCAGACAAGTATGTGTCCTTGTACCGCGATAAGTATGAAGAAGTCCCCCAACTTTGGCGTGGGCTTGAGCAGGCAGCAGTCGAATGCGTACAAACCAGGAAAAGGACCGGGTATAAGAAAATATGGTTTGAGTACGTTGTTGACAAGGCAGGACCGTGGCTTACACTTATTCTGCCCGGAGGGGAGAAACTCTGGTATTATAAACCCTTTGTTGAGCCCCGGACTATCCCTTTCATAGATAAGATCACGGGTGAAAGGGCTACGTTTACCAAGGACAACCTTTCCTTTTGGGGTAAGGATAGCAAGAAAGGCGGCACGTGGAGTGTTGTTTCCACATATGGGGGAATGTTGACGGAGAATGCGGTTCAGGCCATTGCAAGAAATCTGCTCGTGTCCGGTATGTGGAGATGCGAACAGAACGGCTACCCAATTGTCCTGACCGTGCATGACGAGGTTGTATCAGAGCGTCCAGATGATGGCAAAGGTTCTTACAAGGAACTTGAGTCTATATTGTCAGGTCCTCTACCACCATGGGCGAAGGGTTGTCCCGTGGCTGCGGAAGGCTGGGAAGGATACAGGTACAGAAAATGATAGTCATTGGAGTAGACCCCGGAATCACGGGCGCAATCGCCCTGTTTAACTCGGAAAAACACACTGTGGAAGTTTTTGACACTCCCGTAGCTGGTGGTGAGATAGATTACACGGGCCTTGCCTCTTTGATGGATTTCCGGTTTACTTTAGCCGATTTTGCGTACATAGAAAAAGTTCACGCCATGCCAAAGCAGGGTGTTAGTTCAACTTTCAAGTTTGGAACCACATTGGGGGCGGTAATGATGGCAGTGGCTATGTGTAATGTTCCGCGTATCCTTGTATCCCCTACTGAATGGAAGATGCGTATGGGACTCAATAATGATAAGTCAAAGTCATTGAAACGCGCTATTGAGCTTTTTCCTAAGAGTGCGGATAGCTTCAAACTGAAAAAACACGACGGAAGGGCAGAAGCCGCTTTACTGGCATGGTACGGGTACAGGATGCAAAGTTTCGGAAGGGTTTAAATATGATAACACCAAAAGATATTGTAAAAGACTATAAGAAATTTGGATCCCTGAAAGCAGCATGGAGGCACAGAAAACTTTCCGGCCCTATCAGTTGGAAGACATACCAAGGGGGATACGCAAAGGCAGTTGCACAAGGTTTGATGGACCCCATAAGGCAAGGGCGCAAGCCCAACTCACACCTGAAAAAGAAAACCCATGTTGTCAAGGCGTCCCGAGGCCGGATTAAACCCCTCAACACAAGTAGAAAATCACTTCCCGCTAAAGGTAATGTAAACCGGTTTCTTTTGACCGTTGCGCAAAACAATACGGAAGTGTTTGCCCCGTTTTGGCGTAACCTTCTTATTCTTAAGGACTACTACAATGCGGAACTACACATTTCCCGTGCTGTTTACCTCACCCATTCAAAAGCAAGTTCACATGACAAAAACCTTGCCTTCGAAAAACTTGCGGCCAAGCGTAAGGGAGCCAAGCTTGCCTTGGATCAGGAGGACATTAAATGGGTTTCAGATTTTGATGACTACTTGTCAGATGAAAGAATCGAACTAGCCCCCGGCCTTGTGTGGTGCGGTGAGCAAAATATACTTCCTACCGCAATTCGCCCCTTGTCTGGACTAGAATCATATACAGGAAGAAAGTCCTGCATTGTTCCTTCCGTTAAGATAGCAATGGAATCCGTACCATCAGGTAAGTATGAACCAGTTAAGCTCATGTTCACCACGGGTACGGTTACACAAAGAAACTACATTCAACGCAAGGCAGGGCTTGTTGCAGAGTTCCACCACTCTTACGGCGCTTTGCTCGTTGAAGTGGATTCAGAAGGTGACTGGTTTTGTCGCCAAATCGTATCCGATAGTGACGGAGTTATCCATGACCTTGATATAAAAGTTGACAGAAATGGTACACTGACAAAGAATAATCGGGTGGAGGCGATAACGTGGGGTGACATACACGTGGCGCAAATGGACCTTGAGACATACCGTCTTGCATGGGGTGAAAAAGGGGTGTTCAATACTCTTAGACCACGCTATCAGTTTTTCCACGACGTTTTGGATTTTCGATCTAGGTCACACCACGATGACAAAAAACCCCACACAATGTTCAAGCGGTATGTTGACGGGGATTCAGATGTTGCTAATGAATGTACTAAAGCGGCGGAGTTTTTGAGAAGCGTAACGAACAAAAATAGCTTAAGTGTTGTGGTTGATTCAAACCACCATGACCACCTTGGAAGATGGCTGGAAGAAAAGAATGGTTTGCTTGATCCAAAGAACAGTCAATTTTGGCTGAACATGAATCAAAGGGTGTACAGCGACATAGCTTCCGGTGTAGAACGTCCATTGTACTTTGCCCTAATGATGAAGGAGGTTATGCCAGACTTCAAGGATTTTAAAGCGCTCGCAAGGGACGAAAGTATGATAATCTGTCATGACGCCAATGGTGGTATTGAGTGCGGGATACATGGTCATTCAGGGCCGAACGGATCAAGGGGAAATCCGAAAGTGTACACACGCATGGGAAGAAAGGTTAACATAGGTCACGTCCACAGCGCGTCTATCACTGATGGAGTCTACGTTGCCGGAACGTGTGCGGACCTTTCTCCCGATTGGACTACGGGCCCTACTTCATGGTCACACTCCCATATCGTCACTTTTCCAAATGGAAAACGCCAAATAATCACTATGTGGAATGGAAAATGGAAAGCCGGAAATATAGGGGAACATATAACATGAACATCGTATATCTTTGCGGACCCATAAATGGGAAGACCTATGAGGATAGTGCCGATGGATGGCGCAAAACCGTATCGACCCTGCTAGAGTCTCCACAAATAGAGGTGTTCAGTCCTATGAGGGGAAAAAAGCATTTGAAGGGTAAAACGCTTGGAAGCCAAGGATATGAATTGAACCCTTTGACGACGGCGAAGGGGATACTTGGACGGGATTTCAACGACGTTAAACGCTGTGATGTTCTGTTCGTAAATTTTCTTGACTCTAACATCGTTTCCATAGGCTCCGTAGCAGAAATTGCATGGGCATATTCTATGCAAAAACCTATCGTTGTTTGCATGAGCGTTGATAACATACACGACCACCTTTTCATTAAACAAATGGCAACATACGTTGTTGACAATCTGCTTGACGCAGCTAGGATCACAAAAAGTATTCTTTTGAATGAGGACATCTGATGAACAACATAAAAGACGGGAACCCTAAGACGGCTTTCGGAGTACAGAAGCCTTATTTTAGTGTCATCCCCGGACAAGTGTTAGCAGAGATAGGCTTGGCTATGCTTGAAGGTGCTTGCAAGTACGGCTCACATAATTATCGAAAGGACGGCGCTCTATACTCCGTGTATTTCAATGCGGCCATGCGTCATCTTTGGCGCGCTTGGGAGGGGGAGGATACGGACCCTGATTCCGGGCTTTCTCATATCACCAAAGCAATTTCATCCCTTGTTGTCTTGCGTGACAGCCTCATTACCGGAAACGCAATAGATGATCGTCCGTTGAAGGGGGACTCAGAATGGTTTGAGGGAGTGGAAGAAGCAACAAAAAGGATTCTTGATTCATACCCAAACCCTAAACCGTTCTTCACAAGCAAAGGACGTGTGGATAATGTAATCATCAATGACGTTGTTCCGGGATTTGAATACGCAATACCGAATGATCTTGGTGAGGACGGCACTCCCCTAGGGTTTTAGTCAACCCATAACCTGAAAATTTTATTCCCTTTTAAACTTGCAAACGCCTTGCGTTATAGCGTAGGCTTGGGACTTTCATACCCCAAAAGAAAGAACATAAAATGGCTGGACCCCAAGTACCCTTTTGCGACTCCATCGGCGCGGATAAATATCGTTTACCTGATGAAAGTTTTGAAGAAGCGTGCAAGAGGGTTTCAACCACTTTGGCCGACAGTATTGGTCATGAAGCGGAGTTCAACGACATTTTAAGGGATATGCGTTTTCTTCCAGCGGGGCGCGTTTTAGCGGGGGCGGGGGCGCCAAAGAGAGTTACCCTTTTCAACTGCTATGTAAGTGGTACAATCCACGATAGTTTTGTTGACGGCCCCGATGCTCATGATCCTGACCCCGATTCTATTTCCATTATGGAATCCGTGACCCAGGCTGTCAGAACCATGCGGCAGGGAGGGGGTATCGGGTTTGATTTCAGTACGATTCGTCCTTCCGGTGACGTGATAAAGGGTGTTCAGGCGACTACGGATGGACCTTTAGCTTTTATGCCCCTTCACGATGCGGCTTGCAGGGCTACATCATCTTCGGGTAACAGGCGTGGTGCTCTTATGGGAACTTTACGTGTAGACCACCCGGACATTTTGAAGTTCGTCAAAGCCAAGCGCAATGAACACGCGCTTCGGGGCTTCAATATATCCATTGGCGTTACGGACGCCTTCATGCGCGCATTGACTAAAGGGGAGCCTTTCCCGTTAAAGTTTGGTGGCAAGGTATATCAAATGATTGATCCGAACGAACTTTGGGAACAGGTCATGGAGTCCACATGGGATTGGGCTGAACCCGGCGTACTTTTCATGGACACCATTAACAGGGAGAATAACCTTTGGTACTGTGAAAAAATTGCTACAACTAATCCTTGTGGTGAACAGCCCCTTCCCCCTTATGGTGCTTGTCTTCTTGGCTCCTTCAATCTGGTTAAGTACGTAACGAAGGGGAATGGGCGATACTATCTGGACATGGATAGGCTTAAGGCCGATATTCCTGCGGTTGTGCGGGCCATGGATAACGTCGTGGACCTATCCATATACCCCCTTGAAAAACAGTCAAGGGAAGCAAAAAACAAGCGGCGCATGGGCCTCGGTATTACGGGGGTAGCCAATGCTCTTGAAGCTATGGGCGCCCCCTACGGTTCATTTCAGTACACAGAGATGCAATCTAATATCCTCCGCAACATTACGGAGAGTTGCTATAAGGCATCCATCGCCCTCGCCCGGACGAAGGGGGCTTTTCCAGCATTTGATGCGGAGTTGTACAGCAAAGGTAAGTTCATCCAAAGGTTGCCAGACGAGATTCAGGACGGCATCAAGCGTTTTGGTATCAGAAACTCTCACCTCACTTCTATCGCGCCAACCGGCACAATAAGCATGTATGCTGACAACGTATCCTCGGGGATAGAACCCGTATTTGCCATTAACCAGCGACGTGAGGTGCTAATGCCGGAGGGTAAACGGACTATTGACCTGCAAGACTACGGTTTTAGGGTGTTTGGTGTAAAACCAAAGACAACGGCAAACGTCACCCTTAAAGAGCATCTTGGCGTATTGCTGTCAGCTACAAAACACATTGATAGTGCGGTAAGCAAGACGTGCAATGTTGACGACAACGTAACGTATGACGGATTCAAATCCATCTATACGGACGCTTGGGAGGGTGGCGCCAAAGGCTGTACAACTTTCAATAAAAAAGGGAAACGGGGTGGTATCCTGACAGATACGGACACTAAAAAAGAGGAGGCCCCTGCGGGAGAGGCGTGCTATTACGACCCCTCCACAGGCCAAAAATCCTGTGGTTAACCTTTTATTTACGACCCCTTAAATAAAGTCTTGCGTTATTAAAAGAATGTCGTATAAACTTTAACTATGGATATTCGTAAAGACGTGTTGAAGTTGAGTTTGCATGGTAGCATGTGAATTTGTAATTTCGTGTGGAAATAATCATGATTGCAGCTTTGTTTGTAGAAACCGGAGGGTCCTACTTCGGCCTTCCTGGTGTTCATCCTTGGGACGAAACTGCGGACGCTCGTCGGTACGGCGGCCCATTCCCGGTCGTTGCACACCCGCCATGCCAGCGGTGGGGCAAGTTTTGGGCCGGTCAGCCTGCATGGATTGCTAGAACCGGCGAACGGAAGAAGAAAGGCGACGATGGTGGATGCTTTAAGTCCGCCCTTGATAGCGTCCGTAAATTTGGAGGCATCCTTGAACATCCGTGGGGTAGTCACGCATGGCCGCATTTCGAACTTAACATCCCCCCGCGTAATGGTGGATGGATCAAGGCGGATGACTTTGGTGGCTGGACATGCTGTGTTGAACAGGGCCGTTATGGGCATTACGCCAGAAAGCCCACTCTGCTTTACGCCGTTGGAACGGATTTGCCTGAGCTTCGATGGGGGAAAAGCGAGCCTGTGTTCCCGCAATGGGCGATAGACAAATATGGTATTGAGAAGTGCAAGCGTGCAGGTGAATTGGCATTCAAAGGAGGTGGCAAAGACAACTCTCACCGTATCGGGACTCCTCCCGAGTTTCGTGAGATTCTTCTGTCTATTGCAGAAAGTGCCAAGCGCAGAAAGGGCTATTACGACCCCTCCACAGGCCAAAAATCCTGTGGTTAACCTTTTATTTACGACCCCTTAAATAAAGTCTTGCGTTATTAAAAGAATGTCGTATAAACTTTAACTATGGATAGTCACACAGATAAACTTGTTAAAAGCCCTGAAAGGGTTATCCAACACGGGGAGGTGTTCACCCCTACGCAAATTGTGGACTCCATGTTGGATCAAGTCAAGGATGAAAGCTATAAAGTTGAATCTAGATTTTTAGAACCCTCTTGCGGTAATGGAAACTTTGCCGTTCGTATTCTTGAGAGAAAACTGAACACGGTTGACGCGCAGATAAATCTATCGAACAGGGAAAAGAATACACTAGCACTATACGGGCTCATGAGTATTTATGGAATAGAGTATAATGAGGACAATGTAAAGGAATGTCGTTTAAGGCTTATTAAAACGGTGTCTGATTTTTTCAAAGGCGATGATAAACTGGTTTTTTGTTCCGCTGCGGAATACGTAGTGTCCCTTAACATAGTGTGCGGCGACACTTTAAAAATGCAAAGTCATGATGGCGGGGGTATAAAATTTTCAGAATGGATACAATCTGGTAAGGATGAGTTTACACGTTGTGAGTTTCTTTTAACCCGTCTTGTAGAAGCGGGGGGTGATAGCATTTTACCCAACGATTTCTCAAGATCCATAACGGTTGAAGAATTGGCGCTAGCTAACCTAGGGGTACTTTAATGCGATTTGACGTTGTTATTGGAAACCCACCATATCAGGGGGAAATAAAAGGGTACGGTAGGGCAGCGTCACCCTTATACAATCTTTTTATTGACTGGTCAAAGCAACTTAACCCTAAATACCTTACAATGATTATCCCCTCCCGTTGGTTTACAGGGGGTAAAAATTTAGATGATTTCAGAGATTCAATGTTAAAAGACCTTCGTATAAGAAGCCTTGATGATTTTGTTAACGCTAGGGATATTTTCCCGGACGTTAACATAAACGGAGGGGTTTGTTACTTTCTTTGGGATTCCTCCTATAAAGGCCCTTGTAAAATAAGCGTTAACTATGGGGGACTAAAATTCAAAGGGTCCATTCGCCCTTTAAAAGAAAAGGGACTCGATACGTATATAAGGTATAGTGAGGGTTTGGACATTCTTAAAAAAGTTGTTTCTGTTGAGTCTAATAATTCATTAGAACTAGCCTTACCAAAAGACGTTCAGTTTTATAGTTTAGTTTCCCCTTGTGGTGTTTTTAATTTTCCTACCACCACTAAAGGTAATAGAACAAAAGAAAACATAAAAGACCTAAAGATATTCGTAAAAGGAGGGTTTGGTTTTATCAAAAAGGATCAAATTACAAGAGGGCACGAATATCTAGATAAGTGGAAAGTGTTTACGGGGTGTGCTGGTTCGGGCCACAACACCCTTCCAAACCCTGTACTTTGTAAGCCTTTTATAGGGGAGCCCGGTTCTCTTTGCACAGACACCTACTTACTTATAGGACCATTTGAATCTAAAGAATATGCAGAAAGCGTTTTATCGTACTTGTCTTGTAAGCTCACACGCTTTCTGATATTTCTTAGTAAGTGTTCACAACATATGCGTAGAAAAGTGTACTCTTTTGTCCCCTTACAAACGTGGGATCGTGTCTGGACGGACGAGGAACTTTATAAAAAGTATGCCTTGTCCAAAGAGGAAGTGGCTTTTATAGAAAAAATGATAAAACCAATGGAAGTTGATTTTAATCTACAAGACGCTTAAAAATTTTCAACAGGCAACTTATCCCTTTTGGATTCATTCGCCGTTGCAGGCAGGATGTTAAAAAAGATATCCTCTGCAGGGGATGTCAAAGGCCAAAATGACCTTATTGGATTACACATATAAGATGACAACACAGTTATACGTGCTGGACCCGGAATGGCGTCATCAGGAATCTTTGTTTCTCTGATATAATTATCCAAACCTAATACACCACCTCCAGCCAACAGATATATTTGCTCAACAATTCTACGACGTGGAGAACTCCCTTTGTCCTTTGTCTCCCCCTCGTATAAGAACTTTTGAATGGTCGCGGGGCAAAGTGCATTACGTTTAACAGTGTACTCTATTTGTAACTTGCCCCCGGCCCTGATATTCGGCGTGAGGAGCTTTTGTGAAACAACTTCAACGGGCAAGGGGGACAGCCACCAATAGAAGGATATAAGAATGGCAAATACATACAAACCCATTGCGGAGAATAGGACCATCAGAAACGCGGCCTTTACAAAACTCATAAAAGACCCACCCATTTTAACTCCCTCCCGGAAAAAGAGTCGGTAAACCTGCTTTAAAGATAACCCAAAATCCATACAAAGCCCCCGGTATAACTACGCTAAAAACAACACCCCATCCACCTTTTTTCAATACCGCTTTTACCTCCTCACTGCCCCTCCTTTGATCACGCAAAAAACCAAGATCCTCTCTAAGGTCACGAAGTTCATTGAAATTGGATAGGTCAACGTCAAGGGTACGCCAAAAGTCTTTCAGCGCTTTTTCAGACGCTGAAACTGCAATGGCCTCTGCTTCTCTCTTGGAGATCATACCCTCACGCTCAATCATAATTCTCAATCATTTCCTGAACTGTTTAGCGGCACCAACTACGGCAGAAACGGCGGAACCGCCCCCAATGAAAGTCATCAACAAAGTAAAACCCCAATCTTCAAACCTAGCTGGAGCGGAAGGAATCTTCCACGAGAATTGAAAAATGGTGTCAATATACACCGCAGCAATGTAAGTGGCTGGTGGCGCAATAATGACATAAACCAACAGCCTATACCACAAACTGCCCCATAACGCTACCCTTTCACGTGAGGCAATTTCACGCTGCTGTACCTCAGCGGCAACGGCATTCGTCAACGCAGTAGCCCATATACCCTGCCTTGCCGTTTCTTGAGTCATCTTGTTGTTTAGCGTGCTGAATACGCCATTCAGTGCGCTTGTGCCAAAAAGGCCAATGACCTTTGAAACTATACCGGCAAAGAGTCCAAGGAACACCATCACACTTTACTCCTTGCCTTCTTGATTACCGCATACAAACCGATACCCGCGCCAAATATGATGAGGAATACAGCCAAGTACGAAAGCGTGTGCGAGCCAAGAGAATCAGCAACGGGCTTTATGCTACCTACAGTCTGATTTATAATCTCAACCGCCGCACCCGTCGCCGTACTTGTTGCAGCCGCACCCGTAGCACTATCCCCTTGGTTAGCCTGCCTTTCAGCGATAGCCTTGCGAACTGCTTCCTCCGTCATCTTTCCAAATTTGCCATCTGGAACAAGTCCCCGGTCCTTTTGAAAAGCCGTGACAGATTCTCTAAACTCACGGTTTATTTTTTCGTCAACGTTTCCGTTGAAGTAACCCAACCATTTGAGGTTTTGTTTTGCAACCATCACGTAAGAGTTAGACGGTTCAACTTTACCAGCCGTATCAGAATTATCGGCATGGATTTTTGCGTAGTGTTCATACGCCGATGCTATTTTTTTGTCATAGCGATTAGCCGCGTATCCCGGACCATTATAAGCTCTGGCAAAAGCCTTCCAATCCTTGTTTATAAGATACTTGTTAAGCCCGTTGGTTTTAATAAATCGGGCCATTATTTCAACTTGCCCCTCAAGACCTGATGTCGCTACCTTCACAAAATCAGCGATTCCCTTGTATCCAAGGAGTTTCCACTTATCACCCATGACTTGACCAACACCCCACGAGGTGCTTTCATGTGCCGCATCCCAGTCGATAGCGCTTGCTCTTTCAAGCAAGGCATATCGTGCCTCGTATGAGCGGGGATTGGAAATAGCCCCCGCTTTAGGGCTGGCCAAACCGGCGGACACCGCTTTATCACGCACCACGCCTTTTAGCTTGCGATAGAAATAATGGCCTTCAAACCGTATGGCAGGAAGCTTCTTGCCTTTTACCATCCAGTATGCCGTCCCCACTGATTCAACCTCTGCAATCGCCAGAAGTGAAGCAAGTTCTATTCCCGTGCTATCAGCAACGCGGGATATCTCTCTCAAGTCATTTTCACTGAACATCGAATATAGCTCCTTAAGCAAATATGGCACCGCAAATACACCAAGACCCACTAACGGATTGCGTCTGTCCTATGTTGGCAGTCTGGTTATTGGAAATGGTTACATGCCCGCTTGTGTAAGCGGTAGAAGAATTGAATGCGTCCGAAATGTCTACAACCTCAGCCTCTATGCCAGACCAATAGTATTGCGGGCTGGATGAGGTAAGGTTAGACTCACCCGTGCCTACAACAAAGCAAGGCGATGAAACAGAAATAGATGAGGTGTTTGTAGTGCCGGTGCTATTACTATTAGAGTATGTGTTTATGGGGGAAAGTGAGCCCGCCGTGTAGTAGTAAAGGGAAATAGCGCAACGAACAAGAGCAGCCCCCATTGTTACGCGAATGCGATAGTTGTTGGACCCATCAGTTGGAGCGCCTGTTATGTGAGCGATAGCACAGCCGAAAGAACTACGTGAAACCTGTAAATCAAGCGTATCTGTACCACCGTCAAGGCAAGTGATAGCGGAAAATCCCGGAAAGCTTGATACGTGACCCGCAGCGGAAGTAACGATAAGATTACGAGTCGTGTTATCGCCAACGTTTATAGTGAAGTCGTGTGTAACCGATGACGTGTTTCTTTCCCCCGATCCAATGTAAGTGATCGTTGGATCAACACCCGCAGCACCCGCCTCCGTTGGATCAATGAGCATCATTACAGTAGGACCTTACCCATCTTACGAAGCCCTTGCATATACACTTTAAGACCTTTTGCCCCCGTACCGGCAGCAGAAATGTCAAACGTTATCTTTGACCCCCTGCTGACCGTTGTAGGGTTGGATGAAAGAACAGCGGCTGTGCCACCGCTAAGATTTGTATCAGAACTTACCGCAATGGATGGACTTGTGGATAAAATAGTAGAGCCGCCAACCTTGACGTTGACCGTAACGGAACCCGAACTTGACTGCGTTGTAAGGCCAATGAACAGACTGTGTATCTCAAGGTCATATGGTGCATAAATGGTACGAACGGACGTACCCGTAGTCAAAGCCGTGGTGTTTTCATCGGACAATGAGACAATGGCGTCCCATGGTGTTTTACCGTCTATGCGCCCACTGCTGATAACGCACCAAACAGAACCGTCGTATTCAAGATCAACGTACATTCCACCATATAAATCAAACTGTGAATCAACGGTCCATTTAAACCCATCACTTGTTGTCTTGATGATGCGGAACCTTGCGCCTGTATACCTGCGGGTACTCGACAGTGTAATTGTTCTATCAGCGCTGAGTGTGCCCGTAAACTGCATAACCGCTGCATCTGTAAGACAGATAAGCGTTTGGTTAGTCGTATTGGAGTTTACACCAACGCCCGATTCCCAACTTACCCGGCGCCACACTCCAGAAGATACATTTTGAACCTCACCCGCCCCGCCGCCAAGGTCTGTACACCACGCAATCAATCCAGCGGTAGCAACGGACGGAAGCCCACTAATCGTATACTGCCGCAAAACATGGCGCCTGTCCGAGTCAATGACTGGGTTAGCCCCAAACATGGACAGCCCCGTTGCGTGTTCCATACGTACAATTTCAACGTTGGAAAACCCGCCCGGTTGAGCCGCGTAAAATTCAAGGCGACTTTCCATATCGGAATCTGAAGGGGTAGCGGCGATGACCTTGATTTGAATCCCACCCATGGTACGCCACAGTGATCCGCCCCGCGCACGAGCAAAGAAAGCTGTTATAACGTCGTTCTGCTGAACCGCCGAGGGTGACGATGGCGTTCCTCTGGCTTTTTCACCTTGAAACAGGGAACTAAGAGCGCTATTGGAAAAGGTCTGTCCTTTAATGACTGCACGGTACGCTGACTTCACAAGGGAGGTTAGATTTGACGCACTGGTTGTTGATAGTGTCAAGTCACCCGTTAAGGTTCCCCCAGTCAAGGGAAGATACGCCGCAGCGGCCTCCGTCACGTCAGCAAAACTTATGGACGTTGTTCCCAAAGTGATAGGTGGATCTGTCACAAGCTGGAAAATATGATCGCCATATGTGGCGCCTTCCTGTACTTGAACTATCGCCCCCGCATCAGCCTCCGCATCTGAATCAAAATCTGTAACACGTGTCCATGATCCAGTTCCAGACAAGTAAATGCCATTTTGCGAAGCCGTTGATTGCATCCACACCAAGACACGGTCAGCGTCTGTAACCTCCCCATCAATAGTTTGTTCACCCGACAAGGTTATGTTACCCGTCGTGGCGACTCGTACCTGGGGTTTAACCGCAGAACTGTTTTGAACCGACGCTATAGACTCAAAAGTAATAGCTGTACTTCCAATAGTTGGCGTTGACGTGTTGGTACACGCAAAAAGCCTTTTCTTGTTCTCAACGCCTTCTGTAACGTAAACAGTCATACCGGGTACAATGTCACCCGTTGAATCAAAGGAGGTGTCTCTAGCTGGAGACGCACCAACCACGTACAAGCCGTTTTGTGATTTAGTCGTCTGCCCATAAAGCAAAACAACGTCTCCGGTACTAAGGGTTACGCCATCAAGCGTACCACCATTGTTTAGCGCCGTTGAAATGGTGACGTTGGACCCCCAAGCTATCCGAACGGTTGTCTGTTGTGATGACCCCCCTCCCCCACCAGAGGAGTTCAAAACCTCAAAAGACGGAGTGTCTGACCCGATAGCCGGATCAGTCGGGTTTGTACATATAAACATTTTCTTGGCGTTGGCCGTTCCCTCACGGGTGTACAGCATCAAACCGGGGTATATGTCGCCGGACGTGTCATATTCAGTTGATCGGGCCGGGGAAGCTCCAACAGTATATACACCGTTTTCCGTTGTAGTGGTTTGTCCGTACAAAAGTACATAATCACCATTACTAAGGGTTACGCCATCAAGCGTATCACCACTGTTCAGCGCTGTTGAAATGGTGACGTTAGACCCCCAAGACACCCTTACAGAGGGAACCTCTTGCAGGGACTGGACAACGGAGGCAATGCGTTCGAACGTTATACCATCCGTTCCAATAACCGGATCCGTGTCGTTAGTACAGGCGTAAATACGCTCTTCATTCGTACCTTCCTTGACGTAGACCATCAAGCCCGGAAATATCTCCCCGTCTTCGTCAAAACCCGGAGCCCTGGCCGGAGAGGCTCCAACGATATAAAGACCGTTTTCCGTTGTAGAGGTTTGACCATAAAGCAGAACAACGTCTCCGGTACTAAGGGTTACGCCATCAAGCGTATCACCATTGTTCAGCGCTGTTGAAATGGTGACGTTGGACCCCCAAGCGACACGCGCAACCGTATTGAAGGAACCACCCCCACCACCCCCGCCACCACCGGCTGTCACCTCCTCAACACCGGAATCTTCTGTAATGATATACATTCCAGCCGCGCCGGAGGCCAATGTAGGAGGTGAGGATTGCCCGCTTATTCGAACGGTAGCGGTGTAGGAAGTATCATTAAATACGTAGACAAAACCCCTGTCAGCGGTAGGAAAGTTAAAATCAAAGGCACCCGTCAATGGCGTAGACGCATGGGGTTTCAACACAAAATATACGGCCCTTGCTGACTCCGTTTCCTGATCCAGAGTATAGGTGTTGGCGGCGGGTATAAAGACGTTCAGAGCACGAGTTATTGACCGATCAATGGCCACACGAAAGTCATTAAAGACCTGCGCCTTTTGATTTTGCGTGGCGGCCATAGACTGCGTTTTTAGGTTGCCGGTTTTTGCCATGTGAAATACTTCCTTATACTAGGGGAATTTACCTTTAAAATCGGGTAAAAGTCAACGGGGCTACTTAAAGGAAGCCGCAGCAAAAAGTTGTGCAGCCGCTGGCGAGGTGGTTTGGGTAAAGGTAGCCCCCTCCTCGTCAGAGGCGCTAAGTTTTATATCCGCAAACACCACTTTATGAATATAAACGTTGGTGTTGATTTCCTCATCAAGAGTTCCATCGCCATCCCAGCTTTGGCTTATGCTTCCCGATGTTGAATTACGCATACCAACGGACACTACAAATCCACCAGAAGCACAATCCAGTCCATCAGTAACGTTTGAAGTGGTCCCGGACCCGGACGCAACACCTTTTGGCGAGGGGTCCTCAGTCCGTACCTTCCACGCATAAATACTACAATATGTAGCAGTTGAAGACAGATTAACCGTAAGGTCGAACCCACTAGACCCGTTGTTAACAGCGTTGTCAATTTTAAAGATACCAAGCGCCATGCCAGTTCTATCCGCCTGTACCGCTACGCTGGGTGAACCCCCGTCGACGCATGACACGCTGGAAACCGTAGCCCCGCTAAGTGTCCCTATCTGGACCGCAATAATAAGATCCCCATCCTCGTTGTTTATGGATGGCATAGTCATACTGTACGTTGTGAGGTCGCTTAAATCCGTTACGTGACTAAGGGGTACAATGTATGTATCTGGAAGACCAACGTACAAATCCTCCCTGCGTTCATGTCCAAAAACTCCGGGAACACTTGAGTACATTTTAACTCCAATGTTCACGATGGTGTTATCAATTGTGGAGCCGAATATGGTTGTTTGTTCAGCGGGGGACAACGTACAGGTATATGGATCATAAGCGCTTACAGAAGCAAGGTTGTCACTATCCCTATACGCAAGTTCAGTATCAGCGGAAGAGCTACCATAGAAATAAATACGGAACCCAAGTGTGCCCGTTTCAAACCATGGTATTTCTTCACTACCATTGTCATCCCATGAGTCTTTTCCGCGTGTGCGGCGAACCCATGTAAACACGGCGTTACCTTCAGCGTCCAAATGCGCTTTGAGATTTACAGGTGAAGGCGGCCTGATAGATTCACCGGACCAGTTAATTGTTTTTACCTTACCATTGTAAGGGTTTTGACCAAAGCTTACGCCTTTGTAAAACAGTGTTTCATGCAAGAAAGTGGTGCTTACCCCGTTCAACCTCACCCAAGAAGGGTCAAGCATAATCAACTTGTCAGCCAAAGCGTGATTGTTGCAGTTTCCATCAGTGTTAAAACGCCCCCTATAAAGATGAGACAGGGTGTAAGACCCGTCATCTTCATGAACGACATCCCTGAATTGAATTATTTCCCAACGTCCGTGTGCGCCATAGGCAAAGACGTTGTTGTAACCAAACATCTCCTCATCCGTTATAGAAACAAGAAGGTCCGGGTTATAACTTGCGCGAACGCTAAGCGTATTTTCAGTATCAGTAGAGAAAGGGTCCTCAATGTCATCAGGGATATTACCAACCTTGCCGATGAAAGGTTGTGTTACGTTTTCCGACACCTTTTGATAGTCCAGCGGATCAGTGCCAAAATAGGTTTCCCCACCCCTCCAGCCAGAACGCGCTAATCCATACGCAATTGAGTATACAGGATAGTAATACGAGTCTGCGTATGAAACGCCATTATCCTGCGGGCGCAAAAGGGGAATGTCTAATGGTACGACCCCTGTTGAACTAAATCCAATAACCTCTTGAACCCAAACCTCAGGTTCCTCCGCTTCAACGCTTATGGGGCTATCAACAAGGAAAGTATTGGCTTTGAAAGTCACAGTCCAATTGGCGTTGATGGAGGCTTCTGTTATCTTGACAACGTATTCAAGGTCGCCATCGTTGAGTACACCAATGTCACCGGGGTTTAGATCAACGTAAGAGTAGTCCGTCATAAACTGGAAGCCAGTTTTTGTTTTCCACGCTCCGTAAAGCATGAGCGTAGCCAACCGCAAAGCCTCAGTACCAGTGATAATGATCGGAATGGATAAAGACAGTGTGTCCGACGCATCCGTTGTGGCTACGGGGAAGCCCGTGCGTCTTGCAACTTGAGTGTTTGGGTTATACCCAATTCGCTTATCCAAATGAGTAAGTTCTATAGAAATGGGCAAGTCTATGTCACTTTCACGCCTGCCCACAACTGACGCGGAACCCGTACCCGGTATTAAATCAGTTGTACTCAATTCAAAGTCATAATCACCGCTGAACGTAGTTGACTTTCGTACCAGGAAAATAGCATCCCCGTTTTCTATTCGATCAAACCTGTACACTGCCCCCAGTGTGTCGAGGAGTGATTTGAATGAAACGCGCGTTGTAATCTTGGCGCCATCTATAGCGTCATCTATAGAGCTATCAACAAAAAAATTACTATCTACTGTAAAACCGGCTACACTTGCTGCAAACTCAAGAAAAGCCTTTATTGTCGTTCGTATATCGGAAAGACGGTCATAGTATTCGCGGCCTATGGTATTGTTTATCCGCTTACCCATGATTGAGTTGGTTTTACTATCAAATACCGTAGCCCCCACAAAGTACAAGCCGGAAGCCAATTCAAAACTATCATATTCACCAGTTACAACATTTATACTATATACGGACAAATCAGATATGCCAGACTGAACCAATCCCATAGAACCCAAGGTAATGTCTGATTGCCACCAGTTTCTACCGATGTTAGAAGTGTTATAGTCAATATCATCAATGGTCCAAAGCACTTCCTTGGTTGTGGCGTCATACTTGATGATAGACTTTATCTCCGTATCGTGATTGTACCAAAGAACAATCAACCCATTGTCCGCCTCGTCATAAATCATACCAACGGGTTCATTATCAGCATCCCCGTCAGACAACCATGTTTCAACGTCCGTTCCTGAAGTGTCACCTGTGTTGTACAGGGCGTATTTCTGGATTCCGAAACCTTGAACGCCAACAAAAAACTCAGTAACACCAAGTTGTGAGTTACCAACACACGCAGAACGGATACTGTTGATTGTAAATCCTGAATAGTCTGTGCCACCAAGTATAGAATGGGAGCCAAAAAGTTCATCAGGACTTTCAGGGTGTACGTCAACAAACTCAACGGTGTTGTAAACACTACACACAACGTACCCGTATTGGGGTAACAATGGAGTTATGACTTTTATAGGCAGGATTATTCTTGCCTGCCTCATGGTTCCCCCGGTGTTGATATTGCTTGCTACGCCATAACTACCAAGTACAGCCCCCGTGTCAGCATCCATAACAACCAAAGGCATATAAATGTACAGGGTGCTTGAGTTTCCTACAAGCCAGCCGTTCTCTTTATCATACGTCATGCACGTATAGGATGCAGCGGACGTGTCGGTATATCCAATATACTCATTGGTAGCCAAATCATATTGATTAGTAAGACCAGCCCCTGCATATAAAACCTGATTATCCCAATCAACGTTGATTACCTGCCCGTTTGGTTCCCCCTCCAAAGGATCACTCATAAGAAATGAAGTAGTAGTTTGTTCGGTAGCGTCACCAATTTCAACGTTGATAGTAGGGATACGATTACCAAAAAATTCCAAAGGCAGGGAATCAAAAACTATATACATCAAACCACGATAAGCAGGGGCGTTACCCGTACCAATGGTTTTATCAGCCTCGATAACTTTATCAGGCATTTGTGTTTCGGAACCTGGATAAAAGTTAAAACGAACGCGCTCATCCAAGGCGATTCGTCCGATTCCGCGACGATCATATATCAGGTGCCCATCAGCCCAAATACGAATGACCTTCTTGCCTGTAAGACTCGTATCGGCAAAACCAAAACTTATAGCAAAAGTGGCAAAATATTCATATCCAATGGTTTTTGATACGGGACCACCACCCTTACCACGCTCCTTATCAGTAGTCACAACCTCTTTCAAAGGTTGTGCGTAAATCATATTTCCCCCCAACCTTCTAACACCAAACGTTATTGGGATAGGGAGTCCGTACAAGGAGAACTGAACTGCGAGGGCCTCTTCCTTCAATCTTGGCGCTTGATAGATACGATCACCATCGGCTTGAAGTTCAGAGAAACCGGGCAAATAACGATCATCCGGGGGAGCAATAACGGTTATATAGGGTACCTCCCCTATATAGTTTAGCCCTCCCATCCCACCGATTCCAGTTATCCCCGCGCCGATTCCAGTTGACCCCCCGCCAATTCCAGTAAATCCTGAGCCGCTAATTCCAGTAAATCCTACGCCAAAAGAAACCATGGTTATTTAGTCCAACTCTGAAGTTCAAATGCAGCTACAGGTTTAACAAATCTCAAAGGGGACTCCAAAACCTCACCTTTTCTTACATACGCATGAATGATAGTTGGTTCGTTTTTATCACCAGCCAAAAAGCCACAATGGTTAGGAAGGTTCATGTTTTCACGAGTAATCAAAACGTCACCCGGTACAGCGTCTTTGGGGTTTATGCGTCTGCCCCACTTTCCTATTTCCATTAACAGCTTGTGTCCCTCTGGCATCCTGTCATAGTTGAGAAGGTCAGCCGAATCAGGTACGAAACCCAAATCATTTGCTACACAAAATATAAGACCTATACAGTCAATACCCCGTATGGTTCTTCCCAAGTGAGCCCATGGAGCGCCAATGTAGTCACGCGCCCTTTCTACTACGTGCAGCTTCTGTTCATTAGATAGGATAGTTGATAGTAGCATCAGACCCCGGAACCCATGGCTCCCCTCTAAAATTAACGAGGTTGTTGAATTTACCTTTACATGTTTCCCTTCTTTTATCGCAACCCGCATACGCGATAAAGTTATCCACCACTTGAATTTCACGCGGCAGAGGAAGGATTAGCGTTATTATATGATTATCCACCCCCGTTATAGTGTGGCTTAAAATCTCCATAGCTGCTGCGGCGTTAGCGGCATTAATGGAGTCAAAAACAATCGTACCCCCGTTCAAGACCCCCTCAACAAGATTCGTATCCCCGTTTATGAATTGAAATACCATATTACTCCCGCCAACGGAGACGGAATCCGACCATGAAAAACCAGTCACAGGTAACTTACACCTGTTGTCAAAAAGATCAGCACGACACGATGGCGAATAAAGCTCCCCTAAATATTTATCTCCCGATGAAAGAATACCACTACAGGTAAACGAACCCGTACCATCATTACTCCAGGAAACATTTCCTATGTTTCCATACATTAGTGCCATAGTCCCGTATTCGGGATGTTCCCAGTCAACAACGTGTATTGAAAATTTAGCATTATCATAAAGCCCAGCAACAACGTCTCTCTCAATGAAACCCGTAGATTCGTCAGAGGTAAACACGAATTTAACCTCCGTATTAGAAATGCCTACGCCAGTTGTGTTCATGATAGCTTGAGGGGAGAAACTTGGCGTAGAGATAAACAAACCAAACCCCGGAACCTCTATGTCCCGGTCAAAGTTTGTAAAACGTTGAATAAGACCATCCTTACGAATAACCTCCCAAAGTCTTGCTAATGTTTTTGACCCTTTTTTTATAGCCCCGCGCAAATCTGCTGGATTAAGGGTGTATAATACTGGTCGCATTTTTAGTCCTCTATAACTTCCATAATTGATAAGCCCATAATGGAGGCATTACCAACCCAAAGCATGTTTAGCTGCAAAGCGTCTGTAGTAAATCTAACAGGGATATAAAATTCGTCAACCTGAATTTCTACAAGATGACCATTGGCTGGGGGAGTCGGAAACGTTATTTTACCCGGAGATACATAAGAGTATGCAAAGTTTTCAACCCCATTCAACCATACACGAATTTTATCGGAACGAGGGCGATATATGCGCCTGTCAATTGTATACCCATATCCATCATTATAAGTTTTAAATATAGGAAACTCTGTTGCTGAGCCTGTCCCTTGACCAATGCCTTGCCGAGGAATATCAAAATCGGACCAGTCTTTAAAAAGAAAGCCCCGCGCCATGCCACGCCTGGCCCTGAAGAAGGCCGTTACAGATTTGTAATCATCGGGGGACATATTTTGGTAGCCAAAAGACCACACACAACGTCCGTCCTGCCAATTCTGATTTGTTGCCGCGCGACCAGAATCACTTGTTACAACCGTTGTGTTAAACCCTAACTGTCCAACAGCACCCCTTTCTATATCGTCTCGGAGTCTCGCCTCGTCTATTTGAATAAGCTGCATCTATCAGACCCCGGTTTCTCTAGCCGCTATTTTGATTCCATTAATAAGATCGCGCGTGATTTGTGACTGCGTTCTGCGGAAGCTATCCGTATCCATGGCGCTGACTTGAAAATTGACAACGATAGGACGATCCGAACGGGAGTTTGCATCCGCCGCAACCTGTTTAGCGGTTTTACGCTTGCGAACCTCAACCTCCTCACCGGGGGATACTGCAATGCGCGCCATCTTTGAATCCGGCCTTCCACTTCCCGGTATGGTGAAAGTACCACCGTTTCTGAACCCCTCCACGTTCCTTTCCGTAGCTCCAATCTTTTTAGCATAGTTAGTCAGCAAATCACTAACTTTGTTCTCCGGGTCCTGCCACGTATTAGCAGTTCCCGACCATCTTGCCATGATTGTACCAGTATGCTCATATGCATCATCAGCAATTTTACGATAAAGCGCCGCCTCCGTTGGGTCCGTTTTACCAGAAGCCAAGGCGGAGGGAATAGTTTTAAGGATCCCCAAGGCAATGCGAGCGATGGACTTGTTTGACTCAGGTATGTCTTTAAGTTTGTTTGAACCAGACTCTTCAAAATGTCTAATATCACTGGTAGGGGCACTGCTATTGCCTCCAAAACCAAGCCTACCCGAGGATGACCCTGAACTTGAACTTAAACCAGCCGGGCTCATGGTGGAGCTATTCGACATGTACCAAGGGTCCTCGTACATGGCGCTTTTTGACGAGTACGTCGTTTGAGCGGTAGACGTTTTGCTTGCACCCCTGTAGGGGTTTCCGGTTTCACCGCTGGAGTATCCGCCGGAACTGCTAGACCCGCTACTAGACCCCGTTCTGATATAGTTAGCCATTCCATTTTTCCACCCATTATAAGTATCACTTACTTTCAGGGCGTCACCCACACTAACCATGTCATCAGCGAAGGAGGCAAATGTAAGAGCGGCATTACCAATCGTTTTGGTATACGTATCATACCTGTCAGTAACATCCGAAACACCGCTACCCAAACGATTGAGAGATCCAACCCCGTTTTCGGCTGATTCGTTCATGTCATCCTGTGCGGACCTGGCGTTATCATAAGCTTCTTTAGCTATATTGGAGGCGTCAGCACTTGCCAATTGAGCCTGGGCTGATGAAGTCGCGGTGTTAGTAAGACTTGCGTGTGCCGTTGAATACTTAGCCACACTTACCGCTGCGCTTGATGCGGCGGCGCCCTGTACTCTAACGGCGGAGGCTAACCCCGTTTGAGAAGCCGCCGCTACCGCAGAAGCGGTGGACACGTTTTGCGTACCCATAGCCAGTTGCGCGGCTGAATAGCTGGTTTGATTAAAAGCTGCGTTGGCCATAGACATAGTTGGAAGGGTACTAGTCGTCAATGTGTTTGTAACACCCTGCAAACCCAAAGCCATGATACCAAGGTTTGCAGCGGCGCCATAAATCTGGTTAGAAACTGCATTCACTTGCGCGACAACGGTAGGCGCTACGACGCCAAATTGTGCAAGGATGTTTATGACGCCCTGAAATGCTACAACAAAGGGCACAATTACTATAGATATGCCTACAGCGAAAAGGTTAAATAATTCCTTAACGGAAAAAAGAAACAGTTGTGTAGCGGCGTTAGCAACACCTGTCTGTGTCGCCCATGAGATAAAAGCGCTACCAAGGCCAGCCAAACCTTGCCATAGGGGATAAATAGCTAAACCCACTTGCGTAAGAAGTTGCCACAAGCCAGAAAATATTTCCACCAAGCCGCTCATAGCAGGTGAAAGCGCGCCAAATACCACGTTAACAAGGTTGATAATACTCTGTGCAACGGCTGAAAACACCGTTCCAATTGCGGACATAACGGCTCTACCGGCCTCGGTATGCTGAAACAGTTCATACAAGGCAAAACCAAGTGAGGCAACAACAGTTGCAACAAGTATATAAGGGTTGGCCTGTAAAGCTTTGTTCAAAGCTATTTGAGCTATGGACCATCCCCTTGTGATTATTGTCGCACCTGTTGCGGCACTTGCGATAGAAGAAATAGTTTCATATAAACTCAGACCCTTCATAACTGCTAAAGCGGCACCGGCAGCGGTAACCGCGATGACAAGAGAGTCTATATTATCAGATACAAAGACAATGGCGCTGGAAAGTATAGAAAGCACACCAACCGTTTGTTGTGCGTCACCAAGCATTTCGGTAAATTTGTTGCTTAACAGAGTGAAAGAATCTGAAATACTTACAGTCATACCTTTAGAGGTTGCTATAAGTTGATCCGCAGCATCATAAACACCTTCCAACGCTTTCTGAGCGTTAATGATACCCGGATTAGCTTTTGCAAACCCTAGCAACTGTCCTTTAGCTACTCCAAATTTCGCACCAATAGCGTCAGCCAAAACGGGCAACTGTTCTGCAACTGACCTTAATTCGTCACCGGAAAGCTTGCCGGAAGCCATGGCTTGCGAAAACTGAACAAGTGCATTCTTGGCTTCCTGTGATGTTGCGCCACCAACCTTGATAGAAGCTGACAATCCTCTGAATATCTTTTCAAATTTTTCCGTCGAAATTCCGAGTTCGGAGGTAGACCGTAAAAGACGGGAATAGATGACCGCGTTAGCTTCAAGATCCGTTCTAAACTCCCTTGAGGTGTCGCGTAAAAACTGATTCGCCCTCGCATATTGCTCTTGAGTCAAATTCAATGAGCGTAAGCGGTTCTCCACCCGAATAGCGGAGTCAGCAAATTCAAGCATACTCTTGGCAGCGCGAACGCCACTAAGCAGAATGAGCCCTTTTCTGAACTCTCCTACGACGGAGTTAGCACCAGACGCACTTTTTTCAATGCTCGTAAGTCCAGCGGCGGTTTGTCTTACACCATTAAGAAGGACATTGATTACAAAATTAGCCATCTATCAATCACCCAAATCAAGCTTATAGGAGGCTACAACCGTACTCATGTGGTTCAACACACCGGGAATAATATTACGGGGGGATGTTGTCTTACTTCCGTTCTCCACGTAAGTAAGGTATGGTGTATTGTTGGTTATATACGCTCTATCTTTTATACGTTCAGATGCGGACCCCGCCGCACTCTTGGCCGTCCCCGAAACCGTACTACGGCTGCTTCCTTTTATACCTACGGCATAGCTTGAACGATATCTGGTAGACGGTCCGTTGGTTGTGAGTATCCAGTTTGAAATCAGACGCCCCGTGTCTGCGGGAGACAAATCAATAGCTTTGTATGCCCCCTCTAACGCAGCCAACTTTACCAACTCAGTCATACCCTCTGAAATCTTTTTAGACTTCAGTTTTATGTATGAAGGAAGTACGCTGAAGTCATAAGTGGCCACTATCTTTTACCTTTTTTAGCCCCCTTGGGTGTTATGGGGCCGGAAGAGGAGGACTTTTCTTTGCTACGTTTAAATTCTAAAAGGGCTTCATTCATAGCCCGGATGAGTTTAAGGAAGCTACCAAAGTCTTCTGTATATCCCTCAACTTCCGCATAGTATCTTATGGCGGACCACGGAATCAACCCCTCGCTGTTACGCTCGGTTATCAATTCCTCAAAGGCATAAAAAATGTCATATAAGTGTGGTAGGAGTACGGGGGCATTCAGAATACGGGTGGGGGGATTCTGCCCCCTCCTGAAAGATTCCCTTTGCCACTGTGCTTCGTTTTGGCCCTCAATAGAAAGTGTGTAATTGAGAACCTCAACTAGTTTTTTGATTCAAGCTCCACGTCCCTGTCCTGATAATTGGTATGATCGGACGCAAAATTGAAAAGGTCATCAAAAACCATGGGAAGGTCTTCAAAAAGCTTACGAACATTTTCAACACTGAAAGGTTGAGTCTGCTCCTCAGAATCTACGATGTTCTCCCACCCCTTAACACAAAAACGCACAAAAGCGTCCATCGTTATCTTGCGCAGAAGCTCCATGGTTTCCTTGTCCTGCGTTTTCATACCGATGTTAATCATCTTGTTGTAGGGCTTGATACCTTGAGCCACAGCCTGCTCATAGTTCTTGTTGGCGCCACCGGCGCGGGCTAGTTTGAAACCCGGTTTGCCGTCACTCACGGGACCCCAAGGCGAATACCAGACGCCTTCGACTTCCTTGCTGGCACTTGTGCCCATAGTTTTGTAGAGATTAAATGTCATCATAGACTCCTTATTATAAAAATTGAGGAGGACGGATGTTACCGCCCTCCCTTAACCGGCACTACAATCAACTTGCCGCGTTGGGCAAATAATCAAAGAAGCAGAACAGAATTGTGTGGTTAAACACTACATCCGCCGCCGCTGGAGTCTCAAGATCAAGCATGATAGGTTCGTTCTGCTCGATCTTGGCACGGCCATCACCCAGGGCAATCAAAGGAATGTCAATAGCGACACCCTTGTTAGCCTTTGACATAATCATGTCATAGGTAACATCCTTGTTATCACGGATAGCCGCAATGGCCTCCACGGTTGAGAAGTACACAGTGGCTGATCCATCAACCTCGAACTGCCCCGCAGAAATATCAAAGGCGCCAAGTACACCAATGGCCTTGTTGGGGGAGAGGTTGTTGTTAACGTCAACTTCCGTTTCCGTGATATGAGCGAACAGATCAAGCGGGTTAGAACCCGCAGTACGGTCAAGCACCGCCATACGAATACGCTGGAAGTCATTGGACGAATTGAAAGCATCCGTTGCTACAAGGTTAGGCCGCGTACCACTCTTTACACCCGTAAGGTGGTCACGGGTTTCATGACTGATGGCTTGGAACGAAATTTCGCAAGTGAGCTTGTCAGCCGTTTCCGCCTTGATAGCAAGCTCATCCGGCACCGCGCCAATGAGATATTCTGCCTGTTGCGCTGCGGGAGTCGTGCTTTCAGGCGCACCAAGTACACGCTCAAGCTGATACGTGGTACGAACCTGATAGGCCGGATCAGCTTCATTCTTGACCACACGACCAAAGAAAAACTGAACCGTCTTGGAGGCATTCGATTCCGTAACCATGGTTCTATGAGTTTTATCAAAAACAAGCTCATTAGCTGCAACGGAATAAATGCGCGCCCACGTGTTATTGTTGGCGTTGGTGAACTGCATGATTGCGGTATCGCCGCCCATATAGATCCATTCACCCGGAACCAGCTTAAGAGTAGTGAAATCGAGCGTGGTAGACGTAAGTTTGGGAAGGACCCCCGAAGCGTCAACATCAATATCACCCGCGTCGGATTGAAAGCCCACTGCAACAATCTTTGCATTGGCGGGGGCGTTTTCCGTATTCAGGTCCGTTGCTGAAGTCAGGTCATTTCCAGATTTTGCAGTCAGACGGTGCAGACCATTGTTGACTGGATCAGCAAACCCGGATACGAACACAAGATGACCCACTTGGAAGTCCGTAGGATTGGAAACGTGGTACTCATCATTAGCACCCCCCGTGATACCACCGGATGACGCCATTGTATGCGTACCCGTACCATTATCAGTGATAGCAACAGTTACTGGTGAGGATGAGGTTGCGTTGGCGTAAGACGTTGCAAGACGGAAGGTGTTATCCGTAAGCACAACTACCCAATAGTCCGTTGCGGCAGAGAGGCCAGCCGGAAGAGTCGTGGTTGAAGATACCTGAAAGGGACCCGCACCCGTGCTCAAACCATGACTTGCAATAGTGAAAATCTCGGTTGCATTGTCAGCCGTGAAATCTTCCGAAAAACCAGCCTCACCGAAACCGCTTTCACCTTTAGTACGAAAATCGGCAAAACAGAACCCTTTGATAAGCTCCTGCATGTTGGTCGCAGTGAAGTCCTGCGTAAACCCGCCCGCCGCGTCAAGGTCAACGGTGGTTCCCTTCTGGCGCTGACGGCCCGCGTTAATAGGGTTACGGGAGACTAGTGCGTACTCACCGCCAAAGTCATCATATTCGTTAGGTTCCAGTGGCTCCCAAACCGGAACCGTAGGAAGAACGCCGATGGAGGATTCCTTGGCCATACGGAGGCCAGTAAAGTTTGAGTCCTGCTTATCGCTAATGGTCATAAGGGAAGTCTCCTAATTCATTGTTCGGAAATATAGCGGGTTTGTCAAGGTATTTGCAACCCCTCGTCAAGCGTACCTTTCATAGTCAAAATTGACCGTTACGTTGGTTTGAAGATGGCCACGGTCAATACCCGCCTCATTCATGTACACATTACGCACGTGCAGTATGTCATTTGGACTTTTCTTCCCCCTGTAGCAGGCCATCAAAAACTCGCATAATTCGTCAGCAAGCCTTTGCCCCTCCCCCGGAGGGGTAAAAACCTGAAAATTTATGATAGCAAAAGCCCGGTATTTACGGCTTCCGGCCTCGTTTAATGTCCGGGGGTTTTCATTGGTATGAACCAAATTCACCCTTATGAAACTGCCTTCCGGCTCCTTGAAATCATTTTCCACATCCACAAAGTGCAACTTAACCTCCCCCGCACCCGAATAGTAGGGAGACAACTTCCATGGGGCAAAAAACATGGCGTAAGCTTCGTCTCGAACCTGTGTGACGGATGTTGCGGGCATGTTATTTCCTCAGATGCAAATCGTAAAGAATTGTTTCATCCCCCGGTTTAATGGTGGAAACGTCAACAACCTTGAACCTTTCCTCCCCCGTATCCGGGCTGGTTATGACGACGTAGGATGCGTTGGTAAGATTGACGCTAACAGGAAAGGACTTGGGAGAGATATAAAGCCCATGGTCCCCAAGCCTGATAAGGGTGCCGTAAGCTTCATTGGCGTTAAAAGGGTACAAAACCCCGTGTACCGAAATACCCCCTATCCATTCGTCGCTAGCAGAATCAGGCCCGCGCCACGGTTTATCAACATCCTCAGCGGCACGGGACTTACGATATACGCGCACGGAGGAGTTACCATATTTTTCGATAAGTACCCTGGCCTTTTCCGCACTACGCAGATAATTGAAAGTCACGGCCATTAGTCACCCCTAACAAGCCTAACGGTTCCCCCGGAGGTAATTAGATCGGTAAGCCACAAATCAGCCTTGGGGTATTCAGGGATATTAACGGATGACACAAGTGAGGTAAGCACACCCTCCGCCCTTTGTTCTTCCATTTTTGTAGGATCAGCGAACCATTTTTCTTCCTCAACTGGTCCAACCCTGCTACGGTCACGGGTAATCTGCCCGCCCGTTTGTGCAACGATTTCACCCGTGGATGCGTCAAATTTGTTAAAGTTGGGAACCGGGGTAGGCAACAATTCCGCCGCAACGGTCAACGTTATTTGCGCATATTCAAAAGTAGCTTTCTTCAAGGCCCCCGGAATTTCGTTTAATGGAAGCGCATAACCGCCCCGCAAGCCAACGTCTACACGCGGAAATTCAAGCTCATTCGTGCGGGAAGTCTTGGCCCCTTTGAATTTGGCGCCATATCTTTTGTCTATGTAATCGGTAGCACGAATCAAAGCGGCTTTGATAGCCTCTTCCACGTACACACCAGCGTCAAGCTCAGCATCAGCAAGGCCACGTGAGGTATGAAAATTACGAAAACCTGCAACATCGGCATAGCTATTAGCATCAGCCGTTCCCGAACCATCTTCAACCACTAATGTAATAGGCATTGCAAGACTCCTGTGTGTATCATCTTAGCAGAAAGGGCGGCGCTAAGCCACCCCCTCCACCATACCCGGCCTTACAATGTCGACAACTCAGGTCAAACCAGCTTTCTTAGCCCTTGCTGATTCTCGGTTATAGTTTGGCATAGCGGAATCAATATCCGAACGTGTGATACCCATGCCCAAAATTTCCTCAACCGCGCTAACGGACACTTTACCACCCGCCGTCCATTTGGAAACGTCATCAGGGTCAAAGCCGGAAACGGTAGAAATTACTTTAGCATCTTTAAAAGACGGCTTGTCGCTACCTCCACTGACGGGATTTTCACCGTCTGAATCGGAGGCTCCCCCTCCCGATACCCCACAGTCCGAACCCCCTTCTGAAAAATCATCTCCTGCGTCAAAGGGGGTTTCACTCTTTGAGTCTCCACTGGTACCACTGTTTTCCCGCCGTACCGGTTCAGCCCTATCAGCCACTTCGTCATTTTTAGAGATCCTGTTCTTAACCATACGATCACGGATTTGCGCGTCCATAAGTTCCTTGGAACCCTCAGGATAGGCGTTAAAAGTGGCAAAATAGTTAATGAGGCCGATAGCATTAGCTTCCGTGTCATTAAACGTATAAATGCCGTTAACGAACTCCCGATGATTGATAACCATGCTTTGACCGGCACTGGCACCAGTCAGAATAAGGCGAAAACGTTTAATTGTACTCATTGTCATCTCTCCACAAAAATTTTCCTAACTTAACACGGGGAAAAACATCATTCAACCCCTTAGTATGGGGTTTCAAGATACAAGCGTACAAGGTCGATACCTACAGCCAAATCCGTAGGCCCACTATTTCTGTACGCATACGCGGCCAGGAAAAAGTTATTCCTTGGCAGGTCACTATTCAATACGCCTGATGCAACATCACCTGTGTTCAAACGTGTAACTCGATAGTTGATTGAACTCGCATTAGGGGGACAGAACAGCACAAGCTCATACATATCAATTGACAGTGTATTAGCAGGGAAATTCGCACCCAAAGCCACCTTGGACGCGGTTCCGACGTTATCATTGTATATTATACTAAGATTAGTGTCCCCGCTATCATGTCCAACACCCACAATATCAATAAACGAACTCGGGTCCTCATTAGATGGAGTAGAACCGGATGCGTACAACCCAACAAAGGAACGTGCACCCGAAACGGTAGCGGCGTCCGATGTACCAAACACAGCGATAAATGTAAAACCCCCAATACCATCAGCGGTACCTCTACAACATGCCCGTGATGCAGACCTTTGACCTGCCGTACTCCCCGCAGTGGCTGCAGACACATACCCTATGCGCCCCAACGACTCAAAAAAAGAGTTAGTTGATGGTGTACGGTATGTGGCCGTACCCAGTGCGGAAAAAGACCATCCGAAGTTTATGAAAGAAGTAGTGTTCGGAACGCCTTGCGAATATCTTACATTTCGCAAACCCATGAATGGTTGAAGCAGGAAGGCCGTTCCATCCGGGGGACGAACGGCGGGAAATTGCCGATTCGCACAGTTACTAGCGTACAGGGTAAGGTTGCCAGAAGACGGTGCGCTTGGAGCGGATATAGAAGGGAGTATTATAGACCCGTTATCGGGAATCTGAATAAGGGAGTTTTTAATAACTTTCCCCGTCGTACCATCAAATCGCGTGATTGCATTATCAGTTGAGGACGCGGCGCCAGTAGTGTCCCCGGAACCATTGGCACCCTTGATATTACCAACACTGGACCAGGATCCACCGCTTTTAGCGTATACATCACCATTAGCCGTGTTCAGATAATAATCACCATTGATCCCCAAACCACTCGAAGGGGCGCCAGAACCACTATACCAAACCGAACCCGGAGCGCCATTGGTTCCGTTTGTTCCGTTTGTTCCGTTTGTACCCGTAGCGCCCTTGATGTTTCCAATATTGGACCAAGACCCACCGCTTTTAGCGTATACATCACCGTTAGAGGTGTTCAAATAGTAGTCCCCATTGATCCCCAAACCACTCGAAGGGGTGCCCGAACTGTTATACCAAACCGAACCCGGAGCCCCGTTAGAGCCAGCCGCGCCCGTGCTGCCATTTGTTCCCGCAGCACCCTTAAGGTTCCCTACTTGTGCATAAGCACCCGCACTTTTGTTGTATAAATCACCATTAGAGGTATTCAGGTAATAATCACCATTGACCCCAAGTGCGTTGCTAGGGACGCCAACCCCATCCCGCAACACCGTACCGGGGGCACCATTCGTGCCATTCGTGCCATTCGTGCCATTCGTGCCATTCGTACCGTTGGCCCCCGTAGCACCATCAGCGCCCTTGAAATTTCCTACAATCGAATAAGAGCCAGTGATTTTTTCGTAAACGTCACCATTAGTGGTATTCAGATAGTAATCGCCATCTACACCTAGAGCATTTGATGGCGCCCCCGCCCCGTTTCGCAAAACGGACCCATTGATCCCATCCGCGCCGTCCGCACCGTCCGCACCGTCCGCACCATTCGCCCCAGCGGCACCCGTAATAGTGAACCGCAGGATCCAAGCCCCCGCTACTTTTTCGTAAACATCCCCGTTCGTACTGATGACCGTAAAGTCACCGTCTGAACCAAAAGCATTGGAGGGAACCGAGTTTTCAGAATACCATCTGGACCCGTTAAGTCCATCCGCACCGTTTGCACCATCAGCGCCGGATGGCCCCATGATATTGGCGTTAGGGGTCACAGGCCAAAGGTCATCACTTTTTACGTATACGTTTCCAGTAAGGCTGTCTAGAAATATGTCACCATCAATACCAACCTCGGGTTCAGGGAAACCATCTGCTATTATCCACCTTACGTTATTACCCGGCATACGGGGGTGAAAATAATCAAGCAAATCCTGAATTGTAACCTTACCAACTGTAGACACTTCTTGCTGAAGGGGGAGCACATCCGTTGTCTGAATGTCATCAATCAAGTCAAGTTCGGAGGGAAGTTTAGGAGAGGACATATCAAGGGGTCCATACTATGGGGTCTATACCATTATATGTCATATAGTATACATTCGGGGCAACCCCCGTAAGGATCATGTTAAACCCATCCATATCGTGATTTGTATAAGGATTAGGTATGCCACCCATACGGGGCTTCGCCCGCCGGTTAAAGTTGTACCCTATATCAACTTCGTTCTTAAAAGGGCTTTTCTGTTTCTTCGCCTTTTTAAGGTGAAGTTTTATGGCGTCATCCATTCATACCACCTTAAAAAAAGGGGCAAGCCTTTTGAACTTGCCCCACTCCGTTTTTGGTTGCGCAAAGTATTAGTTAGTAATACCTTCTGCAGCCGCAAGCCCAAGCAGGGAGAACAGAGCAAGCGAGCAATACCACTTCACACGCCAAATGTGTTCGTCCCTGGACTGGTGCACACCAACGTCCTCAACCATGAGGCCGAAGGCTTCACCGTCCGCAGTCAGACCAGCGATACCATGGCTGTTCGAGCCATCGTCAAATGTTCCGCCGAACACGGTCGTCTGGTTAGTACCCGTGCCCTTCGTCTGGTTAACCGGGATATAGTCGTTGCGGAGCAGCGGCTTGCCACGGTACACCGGAGCGGTACGACCATTGGGAAGCTCCATCACGTCAGAGATAGAGGCCCCACCAAGGGCGCGAAGCAGGGCCAAATACGACCTGCGGGTACGCTCATTCATCATGTAGTAGTCCATTTCACCATCCTTGTCCGTGACGAGGGACATGATTTCGTCAAGGAAAGCAAAGGATAGCGCGCCACCGTTGGCGCCCGTGTTCACCTTCTGGCTGGCATCGCACAAAGCGATAAGCCCGGAGAACTCGTTAGACGAACCCGTACCATTGATGAGCATGTTCTGGTACGAACGACCAGCGGATTTTGCCTTTGAGGCAATCTGAATGCCAGTCTGGTCATTGCCATCAGACGAACGGGTGGCCTGAATCAGCCCGTTAACCTGCGCATCACCGACGATAGTCGTGAGCGAGGAAGTAACGGACGTGAAGGTGGCAGCGCTCGTTGCGGTGATAGTATCACCCACGCCTGCGGCCTGAACGTCGCCAAGGGCGTTTTCACGGTTATACTGCAAAGCGTTGCCCGAAATCGGGGTGAACGGCAGGAGCGCGTACACATCGCTAACGGTAACAACGTTTTCGATAAGCCCTGCGACGAAATCATTACGTGCAAGCTTAGCGGATTCAACAAGGGTAACAGAAGCCATTAATCAAGGTTCCTTCAAAAGGGGGTTAAGATTCCCAGTTGGCGCGGCATCTCACCACTTTATGCGCGTAGGAATCTCTCCAATCGCGGCAACCCGTAGCCGATTAAAAAGCTACGTTGAACTGATGTTGGGAAAATAGTCAATTACATTATGCGCTGTCAACCCCCAAAAATAAAGACACCACGGGTTTTCCCATGGTGCCTGAAAGTCTCATCAATAATGTGTGGTTTTTACCTATTCTGATAAGTGCCGCTGCGAATACCATCAGCAATTTTCTGAATGGAACTTTTTTCACCCGCTGGCTTTGCCGCTACCGTGGTGCCCTTGGAGCTAGTCTGCGTTGGCTTGGTTCCCGTCCCCGGCATCATTTCCGATTTGAAAGCAGAGGGGAACGTGGTTTTCATGGCTTCAACAAGTTCACCCATACCCATAGGGCGTCCTACTTCCTTGGTAGAAAAAGCGGGCGAACCAGCCTCATCAAGAACCTGCGTATTATACTCACCCGATTCATCACGAAAAACTTTGGCGCGGACCCTCATCTGCGGCATAAGAAGGGTAATGCCTTCCTGCGTAGCCCCAGCCAAAGCCAAATGACGGGCAGCCTCACCGTCAATCATATGCTTTGTAAGAGCGGTTAGCATGGACTGCTGTTCCTTACCCGCAGCATCCTCCACTTCTTTAATCTTTTTGTTACTGGCGGCGGTTATCGCTTCAATATCAGCCTTGATCTTGCCACCACTTTTATTAGCCTCAATAAGTTCCGCAACCTTGGATTCAATAAGTGCCGGAATTTCCGCAATGTCATCCCCCGGCTCCCATCCCAGTTTACTCAGGGATTCCTTTACCGCATTGAGGGCATGACGGCGCGCGGCGTCCTTGCTGTTATCATCCTTGCGACTCTGATTAAGGGAGACTAGCTGGGTTTGAACACCATCAAATTCGGCTGCCAACGCCTTGACGGGATCCATTAAAACGAACTTACCCTCTTTTTCAACATAAAGGGGGCGGTATTTCTCGGGAACCAATTCCAAAGAATCAACACTAGAGTATTTGGCAAAGGAAAAAGACATGTTGTCACCTGTTATTTATTGAATTTAATAAACACACTACGCCAAAGTCATTAGCACGGTCAAGGGGTGACACTCAAGGGAGGGGTGTCTTCTTTTTGATCAGGGATCATGGCCGGGTACTTTTCCGCCCCTAACTCACCTTGACTATCCAAAGTCAACCTGAATGTCCCATCATCATTCATGAGTCTGCTCATGTATTTTTCCTTGCCCCCACTTTTTGACCACGGAAGGGCAACAAGCTTTGGCGAACCTGAATCGGGTTCCATGATAAGTACGTATGTAGCTTTGCCTTCAACCTGCCCCATCCAAAGTACATCCGTAGAGGGCCAGTCAACAAACTCAAGCTTTGGAAAGTACATCCATCGGGGGTTTCCCGTACCAAGATACAAAGCCAGCCATAACGAGGCAAAGAAAACCAGAAAGCAGGCATAAAATATAGTGTGCCATCCTTCCTTGATTATTCCCTTCAAATTAAGTACTACAATAAGGATGAATGTACTAAGCACACCACACGCTATGACGGACGTAATCATGGTTTCGCCCCCGGACTCACAAGCGGCTTGAAATTATACAAAACAGAGGAGGGAACAACATTGTCATTACCATCAATCCTGAAACTTATTACAGTCTTTTCCTGCTTGTTCTTGGTGAGCGTTACATTACCCTTGAATAACACAACAGGATTGTTAAGGCTCAACGGGTTATCTTTCCAAACTTCAACGGTCACGATAAGGGGCAAAAAACCCTCACAACGGAAACAAAACAGGTTTATGATATACTCACCGGGAGATGTTTTTCTTGCCGTGATATTTTCAAAGTTGGCGGGTCCATCATTGACAAAACCCAGATCATCACGATTGAGGGTCCATTGAATGCCTTTTAAATGAGTGAAACCAACGGGAGCCTTTTCGTCCGGTCCCATAGCCCATACGTCAACATCGGCGTTAACCTGCGGCCACGAAACAAAAACGTTCAAGGAACCCATGGACTTCTGAATCTCAAGCTCTTTTTGTACCTTTGGATTGAGGTTGGCAATAAGCATGAGGGTAAGTGCGGCCCAAAACATGACCATGATAAGGGCAAAACCGCGTGTGATTATGTAAACGGCCTTCACTTGTTATCCGCTCCATTGACGAGGAACACAATAAGCTCCGTCCAAAGGCCAAACACGGCACCATATACACTGGCGCTAATCTCTGTTTTAAGACCAACGATTAGTTGGGTAATAATACCAACAGTGCCGTCAAGGTCCCTTACGGAAGTAGCGTCGACGGCCTGCAAGGAGATAAAGATTCCGATAAGTGTTCCAATCATGCCAAAGATAAAGAACCATGAGGAACTAGCATCAATAAAAGCAAAAACACGGCTAGAGGAAAGCCGTGCATTATCTCTTTCACAAGCCCATGTCTGTAGACCCCCAAGGAAAACAACCACGATGAAAAGACAAAGCATCAAATAATTAATGCGTGTCGAATCAGCCAGAAATAACTCCTTGAGCAAACCCGACTTCCAGTCAAAAATTGACAGCAAGAAAAGAATAAAAGTGTTTATAAGCGAGTAGTGTAACAACTTTGAATACATTTCATCTCCTGCTATGAGTTTTCTTTTACACTTTGTACGTTTTCGGGGGTTACGTCAACAATTTCTTCAGCAGTTAGGTTAATCATTTTATGCCTCTGTTGATTATTAACGGCATTATTTTCCCAATCCTGCTCACTTATTCCTTTACGTGATGGAAGAACCACTACGCCAATGTTAATGTTCTTGCCCGTACTTGTGTTATCCTTTGGTTTGAACGTTTCCGGCTTGTACGTCTCAAGTGCTTTTATAAGAAGTCTGTCAGACTTTTTCTTGATAAACATTGTATGCTTGTCCTGACCATCGACGTGCACATAGGGTGTTTCAACACCATTCATAACCCGGTCATTAAACTCTGACTCAATCGCATCGGAGAAAACACTTCTGGCCAGTTGCATCATTTCAGCAAAGGCGGGGTCCTTTTCCCGGAGATTATAAATTGTGGTAGGACTTACCTGTGCCGTTTCGCAAGCATACCTCAGATTACCCGTCTCGGAGTAGACATTGAGAAAATGTTTCAGTGCAATCGTCTTGCGCATGTACGCACGGGTCTGCGAAACCTTATCCCTGCTGTACTTGTAGAAGGCAACATCAATGACGGGAAGCTTTACAATGAACTGGTCCCCTACGGATTCAGACGTTGCCAGAAACTGCCTGCTTAAATTTTCAAGTTCCTCTATGTCCTCTGGGGTAGCATTTCCGGCGGCGGGAACTACGTCATCAGGAGACCACTCATCAGGAGTCCACTCCCCATCATCATTACTTGTCTCCACCATCAGTTGCTTCCGCCGCTATCCAACTCTTTACCAGCAGCAAACTTCTTTTGCTCATTATCCACATTCGCCGCGCCGCTACCATCTACATTACGACCAGACGCGAAAGGGCTCTCCACATATACTTCATTCTCCAACTCCTTGATGTCACCCGTCATATCAAAATTGCTTACGATCAAGCCACGGCGAATAAGTTCAGTGATAAACGCTTTACGTGAAATGTCACGATTACGGCGCGCTTCAAGCAGGCTACGCAAGTCGACATCAGTGACGCCTTCAGGGCCAAACTCATCATTGATTACAACTCTTCCAGCCTCGCCTTCACCATACAGTTTCAACCAAAGACCAGTCACATAAATGGCATAATTCAGAGTATCATTGAAACGATGCGTAAGGTCCTGCAACTCGGAAGTAGATTCAGCGGAATCAATCGCCGCACTTGTTGCGGTAATTCCACCCGGCTTTCTCCGTAGGAACTCCGCACCGTAAGAAGCCATCTGCTGTTCAAGATTGTTTAAGTCATCCGAACCAGCCTGAATAGCCTTGCCATCGTGTTCAACGTAATAGAACTTTCCATTCTCCGCCTTGGTAGCAAGCAATTGGCGTGGACCAATAGCCATGACATTATCATTGAAAGCCTCATGCGCCCCTGACACGGCAAGCATGGGAAACCGCGCCACCGTAAGAATGTTATTCTGGTCGGACGAGGACTGCCAATGGCGTACATTCAAATGCGCCAGATCCTCCAATGGGGGCTTACAAACCATTTCCTCGTCTTTATGTGTGAAGAATGTAATGAGTGGAACAATCCCCAAGGCGTTAACACCCTCATCAACGATTTTCCACACAACCTTGCGACGTATTACATACTTTTCCCACACCTCCCACTTTTCGGGAGTAACAACACGAATACGTTCAACGAAGGTTTCCCCAAACGGAGGAACCATTACCCTTTCACATTCACGTATACGAATCTGCTTTATTACGTTGACACCTTCCTCAACCTCACTAAAAATAAAAATAAGATCTTCGGGGGCAATGAGCTTCCAGAACGGACGAATGTTGTTTTCCTTATCATCCCTCAATGAGCGTTCCTCATCGGAAACCAGTGTAGGCATGTCTACATAGACATGTGCGTACCCTTTCTTAACCCCTTCTTTGAACCAGTGTCGTGAGAACTGGTGCATGTTGTTTCCCCTGAGATCTACGTCATCAGCAATAGGGCGAATTTTTTCATGCAGTTTATCAATGTTGGTTATTTCCTTGGAGAAAGGCTTGCCAACAAGGGAGTTAATGGTAAGTTCCGTCATGTTATAAAGCACAGAACTGTTCAGACGTTCCTTATACGCGGTAGCTGATTCGTTTGGGTGCATGGGCAGATATTGCGTACCCGCCTCACGCATAGAACGGGTACCACCTAAAACAGTATCAATCATGCTCCATACGGGAGCCATTTTTTCATACGCCATTGAGGGGCGGGAAGGATCTAGATGGACTTCCTTGGAGTTATCCGACATTAATTCAGCCTTTGTCTATGCTTCACGCCAATTATTTTACCCCATAGGGTGTTATACAAACAAGACTCATTAAAAAGAGCGTCTGAACCCACCCGGCATATCCCAATTTACCCTGTACCTTGTCATATCGCAACAATGGTCGGGGTATTTCTCCGGTATATCATCCGGGTTATCAGGATCACATGGCGCCGGAGGAACAATTTTCAGCCAGAATTTACAATTTTCAGTAACGAAAAATCCGGGCTTTTCCCTTACTCCCAAGGAATTTTCCAGTCTTGCCCGCAACATTTGCCACCCGCGAACACGGGAACCGGCTGACTTATCCGCCCTTTCCCAATATACCCCCACCCCTTCCATGTCATCTGCGGGGGCAAGCCCCGTCCCCCGTTGATCCTTTGACCAAATTTCCGTGTCGGCTGGACCCGCCCGGACCCGGCCCTTGATTCCCATATCCTCCTCACGGTCAAGAATGCCCTGCGCAATCTTTTTGGCGGACAGTCTCACCCCCGTATTTATTTCAACACCCTGGCAGCCGTACCATTCCGAAAACATGATTATGTCACCGCGCACGGTTCCGATATGGCGTCCCTGATATTCAAGTGACTCACCATTGGATTCAGCGAACCATCCAACTGAGAAAGGATGCGCCTGCCCGTGGTCATAGGCTCTCGTCAATTTCCACCCGCGCGGGAAAAGTCTCGGAGGAACAGGGGGAAGAATATGAACAAGGGGATCCCACTTATCCTGAATAATACCGCCCGTGTTTATATTCCAGTTTCCATTCACCCAAGCGTCCGCCTGTGCGGCTGACACCGCAGCGCCTGATATAACTTTGGGGTAGTCAGGCATTGAATGCAGAAGTACAAAATTTTCGCTTACGTGACCGGCAATGGCAACACGTGGCATTTCACCGGGGTTACGAATGATTCGACCGTGGCCTTCCGGCAATTTAAACCTCTCCTTGACCCAACCATGCCCCGCGCCATGGGGGTTTGTCGTGCCCCGGATACGCAAAGGGATCCCCGGCATTGTAGGACGACAGCAGGATTGCATAGCCTTGTAAGGCTTATCATCCTCCCACTGGGTGAGTTCTTCAAAGCCTATCCAGGGGTACTCGTGCCCGTGAAAGTCGTTGTAACCCTCAATGTCCATAAGGTGGCGCAACAACAATCTTTCACCCGTTGGCCATACCGCAGCATAATCCGCTTTTGACCGCAGGAAGTGAAAGCCCTCAAAGACCTTTGGAAGCTCACTTTCGATTTTTCTCACAACGTCGTCAAGATCGCCGTAGGACCTGCGAAACAGGACACCTCTCCATGCTGATCCATACCCCTTACCCACTTCCTGCGCAAAGTCCCATATCAGGGTAATGGTTTTACCGTTTCCACGTGTGCCGGTATATATCGCTTCAAATACCGGGCAGGTTAGAAAATCGACCTGTGATCCCGGAAGGGGCAGAAACTTTGGCTCATACCACTGGTTTGTAAACCTTCCATTATCATCCATCTTTCGGACGCGGGGGCGCCAAACCGTGTCACCAGTTTTTTCTTTGGTTTTCGGGTCTATGAGTTCTGTTAAATGCCACTCACTGCCGTTGTACTGTCCCTGTACCAAAACGGGTTTGCGATCAATCACGTTGTCAAGCGTGTATAGGTTCATTATTTTTATGGCTCATGAATAAAAAAGTCACCGTAAAAAGGCTTGGGGAGATTTGGCTCTCCCTCAGCAACCCCAAGGAAAGTTTACGATGACAACGAGATAAGTTAACAAGCCGGATAAAGCGGTGTCAACCCTCGTAAGGATGAATGACCCTCTGGCAAACCATAAAGGGATTAGCTTCCGGGTTTCTCTACATCATCCATTGAATATGAATAGTCTTCAGGTGTCATTGAAAACAGGATATCCACCTCATTACGCAACACACGCTCCGCAAGCAAAAAGTGCCACGTATCAAAAATAGAATAAGAAACGACCATGGACTTGTCTTTTCTAACCCCGAACACATAAAGAAACTCCATGTCCTTTATGTCTTCGGTCAGGACCTTGTGAATCATTTCCGGTGTAACTTTATCGGTCAAGGATTCTTTTTCATCCTGTGAAAGACGAGTATCTTCCATTGGCATACTAAGAAACTTGCCGGGGTTTAACTTGAAGTCACCCCTGCGTTTGGCCGCATGAATGGCGTTGAAGTTTATAACGACGCCATCCTTTGTATTCTTGTCATTCTGATCTTCACTCAATTACGCACCTTACTCCGAAACGCCAAAGATTTTCAGCTAAAAATTCCGATACTTTTGTAACTTCGTGTTCCTCTTTTTCCAGCGTTTCATTATCACGCGGAAACCTTCCTAAATGATACAACTCATGTATCAGTACTTCAAGCCTTCTTTTACCCTTGAGTCGAGGGTCTACCTCTATAATGAGGGAATCCGGGAAGACCCTTGCATCTGCCTTTTCCCTTCCCAGCTTCTTGACTTTAAGCTTTATCTTGTCACTCGGGGGGAAGTGAAGTTTCTTCCTGCTTGCCACGGCCTACACCTTTCCTCTTGCCCGTGCAAGCATACCCTCTGGCACATATCCATGTCAAATTACAAGGCACATTCAAGGAACGTGATACAGGATGGACCTGTCAGTACCACCCATAATCATGATATGAGAACCGAACAGCCCCCCGTAACACGTCAGCTTTCCAACCGTATAGAAAGGTCCGAATGAATCATCCTTGAAGATGAACATTCCAACGGCCTCGTTCGGGTCAAACATATTCTGTCCAAGCAACATGATCCTGCCACCATGCTCCTTTAGTGCTTTCGCCACGGTTTCATGCGGCATACATGTAAAGTTCAAAGTACTTTTCACACCTTTTTCCGGCTCCTTCACCGGAGGTACGTCCGCAGCAAAGGAAAACGTTGCCGTAAACAACAGAGTGGCAAAAGCCTTTGTCAAAATATCAAGCATTGTGTTTAATCTCCTTGTACTCACCGCTTGGGGGGTTCATTTCAAGTTGGTGTATAAACCCTTTTACAAATTGTTCGGCATTCTCTCGATTAAAATACATAAGTACGACCTGCTTGCCATCGACACCTTGCGTATGCACTTTAAAGTTATTGCCGTCGCATTCAATATACACTTTTGAATCGGTCATTATGCAACCTCGGAATCCGGTACTCCATCAATCACGATGGCACGGTTTTCCGACATTACCACACGATCAATGGTATCCTCACCTTTTATGAAAGAGCCCTCCCCCTTACAGACATAAGACACACTGGACCAGGGGATAAAAATATCACGTGTCATGGTTCCATCAAGCGACATCTCCTTGACGTACATCCCTATGACATTAATTCCCGTGGGGAAACCAGTACGCACAACAGACTCGGAACTATCCTTTAATCGAATACTGATTTTTCTATCCTGAAATGAAAGCCAATCTGCATTCTCAATCACGATTTTACTCCAGCGTTATAAATTCGTTCAGATGTTCGCGCCAAAAAGCAAGCTTTTCCCTTGTCTCCTCAACACCGTGTACCTGCACCATGAAGCCTATGGATTCTTCAAGGAAAACCTCGGACCTGAAAAGCATGTCTTTTCTGATAATCCTCATAGTCGTTTCATCAAGGGACTCTTTAAAGTATTCATCCATTCAATCTTCCTCCAAAGCTTTCAACCCAAGATCAAACTCTTTCTGCTTTCTGTACTCATTCAGGTACTCCTTGTTCCGCTGGAAGTAAACCTTTCCTTTTTCCCTCAGTTTTTCCTTGTTCTTCTGATTATACCGGCGGGCACACTCCCTTTTAAGTATTTCCGCCCTCGTGCATTCACTCAAAGGCTTGCTGCGCTTACGCCTTTTCTTGGTTTCAAAGTCTTCCTGCTCCCCATACCAGTCCGGCCTCCATTCTTTCTCACTCATAGTTTTTCAGGTTCTTTCTTAGGGTATATCTCATCCATTTTTATGCGGTATCTCATAGCCGAATACACCGCACGTTTCAAGTTCTTTATAAGATCATCCTGCTCTTTTAAAACAAACGTCCTCGCATCCTTGTAGTTAAACCATACACGGCCCGGCGAAAGCTTGATTACGCGCGGGTCATCCGGGCTCAACACTGCGGATGTTTCACCCTTGTTAACATAACCCCGCCTGATCCTCAAATCATTCTTTTCTATAAAGTAAATAAAAGGGGATTTGGGATTAGGCCAGTTAACCGCGTCCTTCTCCTCAACTACATGAACTTTCCATTCATAGGCCCGAACGGGCTCTTCTTTTTTTGGAATCGGATCAATAGTCATTTTATCAGGTTCGATATCATTTCAATCACATACTCCACGCACCCGAACAGGAAGGCGGCCAAGGAAAAAAGCAGTATAAAAATTATGGGGGCAACCCATCCCAAAAAAAGCACTATAAGAATGGCGAAAAGAAGTGCTATCATCATTTCCGCGATTTCCCTACATTGAGATCAACATAATCGGGGTGCTTATCCCCTTCAAGATCCTCATCCTTTTCATCAATTTCAGCCAGCACTACACTGGAAATCTTTGATAACAGGATCCGGTAACTGCTTCCTATCGCGCCAAGAACAAGGAACGTATCACTTTCATTTGCGTTAACCAGCGTACCATAAATGTTGGTCCCATCCTCATGCACGACGCGAACCCGCTTTCCTTCAAATGATTCATACATAATCAAGCCTCTCTATTTCATCCACGGTGAAGGAAATTTCATTACCGGGGAGTCTTCCCCCGGAAATAATCACATGCGAACCATTCCACTCTCTAAGTGTACCGTAGTAGGCATGGGTATTACATACCACTCTTACGTACTTTCCTATAGAGCAGGAGGCTACAGACAGTATGGCTTTCTCACTCATTTTCCGATACTCAAAGGGTGCCATAGGGTGAGGCATGGTTAGTCCATCCACTTACTTATTTTCAAGAAAAACTCCAGTACCGCCCAAACAATGATGAGGGACAACAATAAATCAAACACCTCCAAGTGTGACATATCAAGGTTTCCGAGTCAAGATTATAACAAGATACAAAGTCAAGACACCAAAGAGGGGTGCCCAAAAAAGAAGCAACACGATAAACCAAGGCCATTCTATAATGTCGAAGGCCCTTAATACCGCAACAACATCCCCCCACATGAAACCAATGAAGGACCAAAGACAAACCGTTATCGCCAAGGGCGCCTCATATTTCATTTCCGCCCCCATCCCATATAATTAAGCCATTTAGCCATTGACTGCGCATCCTTTTGCCATGAGTCAGACGCAATGTCACCCGTCACGACATCAACGAGGCACAGGGACCCTTTATCATTCCCAACCCTGTCCCGTGCTACCAGATATAGATTACCCTGCCGATCATATGCATATGACCTGGGGTAAACACTATCCTCATTCCATTTAAAAACGCTTTCCATACCGCCTGCCTTTTTTTTTTTCAATATCTATGCCAAATG
>WBZU01000198.1_pt1 | contig 57227 bp, 44 predicted proteins | sample 5204311 | NCBI WGS metagenome assembly WBZU01 (sample SAMN12344359, study PRJNA552823) | activated sludge metagenome | biome: Activated sludge suspended growth; feature: Nitrification reactor; material: Wastewater; isolation source: activated sludge from nitrification reactor of wastewater...
CGACCAGGCATACGCCCAGCACCCCGAACGCTTCCGGAAACCACCCAAAGCATCAGCACTACCCGGACCCACCGGGATCAACACCAAAACCCAGGCTGCTCTGTCTCAGACAGCTTGACAACTACCGAGTCGGTGGGGGATTGGCGAAATCCTGGGAGCCTCAATCGGCCAGCACGTAGACCCAGCCCAGACCGCCCGAGCGAAGTGGGACTTCGACGCGCTGGTAGTCGTCGACCTCGTAGTGGTCGGCGGCGGCCAACTCCTCGTCGTCGACCACGAACGTCGTCCCCTCCACCGCGTCGTCGGCGGAGCCCGGTATGAGGATCGGATGCTGGTCGGTGCCGCTGCGCTCGATCACCATCGGATCGGTGATGGTGAGCATCTCGCTGCGGAAGCCGACGATGGCGTCGGGCTCACCGGGGATCAGCCGTCCGAACGTGGCGCGCTGCACCTCGGGGAACTGCAGGGTGCCGTAGGAGAAGAGCTTGTGCATCACAACCACCCGTGCCGTCGGAAGGTGCGCCACAGCAGCGCACAGATCATGACCATCACCGCGAGAACGACGAAATAGCCGTAGCGCCAATGCAATTCGGGCATGTGGTCGAAGTTCATGCCGTAGATCCCGGCGATCATCGTCGGAGCCGCGGCCATCGCCGCCCACGCGGTGATCTTGCGCATGTCGGTGTTCTGCTGGATGCCGACCTTGGCGGTGGCGGCATCGAGCATCGACGACAGCAGACTGTCGTAGTCCAAGACGCGCTCGTTGACCGTCGTCAAGTGGTCGGAGACGTCGCGGAAGTAGGCCCGCACCTCCTTGGGCAACCACGGATTCGGGGCGGTCAGGCGCTTCAGGGGGATCGCCAGGGGCGTCACGGCCCGGCGGAACTCGATGACCTCGCGTTTGAGGAGGTACACCGGGTCGATGTTGACCTGCGACCCGCCAAAGACGTTCTCCTCGATCTCGGCGATGTCGGTGTCGAGTTGCTCGGTGACGGCCAGGTACGCGTCGACGACGCGGTCGGCGACGGCGTGCAGGACCACCATCGGCCCCAACGCCAGTTGGGTGGGGTGCTCTTCGAGCCGGTGGCGCAGCGTGGCCAGTTCAGTCTGGTCGCCATGGCGCACCGTGATGACGTAGTCGGTGCCGACGAACAGCATGATCTCGCCGGTGGAGACGACCTCGGCCGTTGAGCTGAGGGAGTCGTGCGCGACATAGCCGACGGTGCGCAGCACCACGAACAAGGTGTCCGCGTACGCCTCGAGCTTGGGCCGCTGGTGGGCGTGGACGGCATCCTCCACGGCCAGTTCGTGCAGCCCGAAGACCGACGCGATGTCGGTCATCTGCTTGTCGTCGGGGGAGTGCACCCCCAACCACACGAAACCCTTGCCTGTGTCGCGGACGTGCGCCAGGGCCTGTGCGTAGGTGTAGGAATGGGGATCGCGACGTCCGTCGACGTAGACCGCGCAGTCGACGATGGGATCGGCGCTCACAAGTCTCGATAGTAGGCGATTGCTACGGTGTGGGCATGACTCGTGCGGTGATGCTGATCGCGGTGTTGTGCGCGATCCTCGGCGGGTGCGCGGCGCAGCCCGAGCCGGAACCGGTCCGGATCGGTGCGCCGGTCGACCCGCAGATGCAGATGGTCGCCGCGCTCTACCGGGGCGCGCTGCGGGCCCAGGGGATGACGGTGGCGCAACCGGTCGTCGTCGCCGGTGACCGGGCCCTGCTCGACGCGATGAGCGCCGATGACCTCGACCTCTTTCCGTCGACGGTGCAGGCGCTACTCGCGACGGTGCTCCCGCCCGGGAGTATCGCCGCGGAGACGGCCGCTTCGGCACCCACCGAGTTCGGTGACGGCGCCTACACGTTGTTGAGCCGCTCGCTGCCGACCGGGGTGGTCCTGGGCGACCCGCTCTCGCCGGGAGCGTCGGAGTCGGCGGGGCAACCGGTTCCGGTGTACCGCGCGGTGCGTTTCGGACGGACCGACGTCAAGGCGCTCAACAAGGTCGCCGGCGAACTCACACCCGCCGATCTGGCGGACATGACCCGTCGGTGGCAATCCGGGCAGGACCGCGTCGCACTGGTCGACGAGTGGCTAGGGCGCCACGGCTTCGTGTAGCCGCGCCGGCGGGGATTGCTTGGGGCGGGGCTACTTGCTCCAGCGCGCCGTGGCAAACCCGATCACCCGCGCGGCGATGGGTTGGTAACCCGATGCGACGAGCCGGACCCACAGGTCCAGCGCCTTCGCGTCGTTGCCGACGAGGACGCGCGCACGGTTCTTCTCTACGCCGCGGATGATGATGTCGGCCGCCTTGGCCGCATCCATGCGCAGGAAATACTTCTCGAACGCGTCGGTGAGCTTGCGCTCGTCGACGTCGCCGGACATCGTCGCGTTGCGGGCGATGGCCGTCTTGACCCCACCCGGGTGCACACAGGTGACTTTCACCGGGTGCTTGGCGACGATCATCTCCTGGTTGAGCGACTCGGTGAACCCGCGCACCGCGAACTTGGCCGAGTTGTAGGCCGACTGGCCCGGTTCGGACAGCAGGCCGAACAACGAGGATGTATTCACGATGTGACCATCGCCGGAGGCGATGATGTGCGGCAGGAAGGCCTTCGTGCCGTTCACCACGCCCCAGAAGTCGATGTCCATGACGCGGTCGATGTCCTTGAACTCCATGTGCTCGATCTCGCCGTGGTGGGCGATTCCGGCATTGTTGAAGACCGCGTTGACCCCGCCGAAATGATCGGCCACGGTCTGTGCGTACTCGAGTACCGCCTCGCGCTCGGCGACGTTGAGTAGCTGGCTGTGCACCTGAGCGCCGGTCGCCTTGACGAGGCGCTCGGTCTCGGCGAGACCATCAGGGTCGACGTCGCTGATGGCGATCTTGGCGCCGCGCTGGCCGAGTTTGACGGCCAGTTCCCGGCCCATCCCCGACGCCGCGCCGGTGACGACGACGACCTTGTTGCGGAAGTCCTTCATAGCTGACGATCCTTCGTTGGAGGGTTGCGCAGCTGGTTAGGAGACCGTCGGCACGTCGGCCTTGGGGCCGAATGCGGTGTCGATGATCTCTTGCTGCTCGACCGCATGGACCTTACTGGAACCCGACGAAGGCGCCGACATCGCACGCCGTGAGATCCGGCGCAGGCCGGTGAGGATGTCCGGCAGCATTTCCGGCAGCCACAGGCCCAGGAACGGCCAGGGACCCTGGTTGGCCGGCTCCTCCTGCACCCACACGAAGTCGTCGGCGTTCGGGTAGAGCTCCAGCGTCATCCGCAGGCGCCGATAGGGCACCGGGTAGAGCTGCTCGATCCGCACGATCGCGATGTCGTCGCGGCCGTCGGCCTCGCGGCGCGCGGCCAGTTCGTAGTAGAGCTTGCCGCTGACCAGGACCACGCGCCGGACCTTCGACCGGTCGGCCGAGGCATCGGCGAAGGCCGGGTCGTCGAGCACGGAGAGGAACTTCGAGTCGGTGAAGTCCGCGACCGGGCTGACCGCTGCCTTGTTGCGCAGCATCGACTTCGGCGTGAAGACGACGAGCGGCCGTTCGATGCCGTCATTGGCATGGCGGCGCAGCAGGTGGAAGTAGCTGGCCGGGGTCGACGGCAGCGCGACCGTCATCGAGCCCTCCGCGCACAGTTGAAGGAAGCGCTCGATGCGGCCCGACGTGTGGTCGGGGCCCTGGCCTTCGTGGCCGTGGGGGAGCAGCATGACGACACCGGAGGTTTGACCCCACTTGGCCTCGCCGGAGCTGATGAACTCGTCGACGATCGACTGGGCGCCGTTGACGAAGTCGCCGAACTGACCCTCCCACAGCACCAGCGCATCGGGGTCGCCGACGGAGTAGCCGTACTCGAAACCGACGACCGCGTACTCCGAGAGCGGTGAGTCATAGACCATGAACCGGCCCGCGTGGTCGGGGTCCTCGCCCGGGATGTGGTTGAGCGGGGTGTACTCCGACCCGTTGTCGCGGTCGATCAGCACCGAATGGCGCTGGGTGAACGTGCCGCGGCGGGAGTCCTGCCCGGACAGGCGGATCGTGCGGCCCTCGAGCACCAGCGTGCCGAAGGCCAACAACTCGGCGAATGCCCAGTCGATGCCGCCCTCACGCGACTCCTTCTGGCGGCGCTTGAGCACGGGCAGTACGCGGGGGTGTGGGGTGAATCCGTCGGGCAGCGTCATGAAGGCGTCGCCGATGCGGGCCAGTGTCTGCGCCGGCACGGCGGTCACCAACTTCGACGGCAGCGACTGCTCGGTCTCCACCGACGGACTCGGCTCGGGCGTGTACCGCTCGAGTTCCTTGACCTCGTTGAACACCCGCTCCAGCTGGCCCTGGTAGTCGCGCAGGGCGTCCTCGGCCTCCTTCGTCGAGATGTCGCCACGGCCGATGAGGTCTTCGGTGTAGGCCTTGCGCACACCGCGCTTCGTGTCGATCACGTCGTACATCGCCGGCTGGGTCATCGACGGGTCGTCGCCCTCGTTGTGACCGCGGCGGCGGTAGCAGACGAGGTCGATGACGACGTCGCGGTGATAGGTCTCGCGATAGTCGACGGCGAGCTTGGCCGCCCACACGCACGCCTCCGGGTCGTCGCCGTTGACGTGGAAGATCGGCGCACCGATCATCTTCGCGACGTCGGTGCAGTACTCCGAGGAGCGCGAGTACTCCGGTGCCGTGGTGAATCCGACCTGGTTGTTCACGACGATGTGCACGGTGCCGCCGACGCGGTAACCGGGCAGCATCGCCAGGTTCAGGGTCTCCGCGACCACGCCCTGCCCGGCGAACGCGGCGTCGCCGTGCAGCATCAGCGGCAGGACCGGGAATTCGCTGCCGGAGTCGCCGAGGAGGTCCTGCTTGGCTCGGACCAAGCCCTCGAGGACGGGGTCGACCGCCTCCAAATGGCTTGGGTTGGCGGTCAGCGAGACGGTGATCTCGTTGTCACCGAACATCTGGTAGTACTTGCCCTCGGCGCCCAGGTGGTACTTCACGTCGCCGGAGCCGTGTGCCTGCGACGGGTCCTGGTTGCCCTCGAACTCGGTGAAGATCTTGGAGTAGGGCTTGCCGACGATGTTGGCCAGCACGTTGAGGCGGCCGCGGTGCGGCATGCCGATGACGACCTCGGTCAACTTGTGCTCGGCGCTCTGGTCGATGACGGCGTCCATCATCGGGATCACCGACTCCGCGCCCTCCAGCGAGAAGCGCTTCTGTCCGACGTACTTGGTCGCGAGGAAGGTCTCGAACGCCTCGGCGGCGTTGAGCTTGCTGACGATGTACTTCTGCTCGCCGACCGGCGGTTTGACGTGCTTGATCTCGACCCGCTCCTGGAGCCAGCGCTGTTGCTCCGGCTCGAGGATGTGGGTGTATTCCACGCCCACGTGGCGGCAGTACGCGTCGCGCAGGATCGAGAGCACGTCGCGCAGCTTCATGCGTTCCTTGCCGTGGAACCCGCCGACCCGGAAGGTGCGGTCGAGGTCCCACAGGGTCAGCCCGTAGGTCTCGATGCGCAGGTCGGGATGGGCGCGGCGTGCGTCGCTGTCCATCATCAGCGGGTCGATGTCGGCCATCAGGTGCCCGCGGCTGCGGTACGCGGCGATCAATTCGAGGACACGCGTCGACTTGTCCACGAGCCCGGGCGGGACGTCTTGGCGCCACCGGATCGGCTCATAGGGGATGTGCAGCGCGGTGAAGATCGAGTCCCAGAAGTCGTCGTCGAGCAGCAGGTGGTGGACCTTGCGCAGGAAGTCGCCGGATTCGGCGCCCTGGATGATGCGGTGGTCGTAGGTCGACGTCAGCGTCATCAGCTTGCCGACACCGAGTTCGGCGATCTGCTCGTCGGAGGCGCCTTGGAACTCGGCCGGGTACTCCATCGCTCCGGCGCCGATGATGGCGCCCTGCCCGGGCATCAGACGGGGCACCGAGTGGACGGTGCCGATCGTCCCGGGGTTGGTCAGCGAGATCGTGACACCGGAGAAGTCCTCGGCAGTGAGCGCACCCTCGCGGGCGCGCCGGATGATTTCCTCGTAAGCGGTCCAGAACTCGTGGAAGTTCTTGCCCTCGCACTCCTTGATCGCGGCGACGACCAGCGAGCGGTTGCCGTCCTTGCCTGGCAGGTCGATCGCCAGGCCGAGGTTGGTGTGCGCGGGGGACACCACGTTGGGCTTGCCATCGATCTCGGCGAAGTGGCTGTTCATGTTGGGGAACGACTTGAGCGCCTGGACGATCGCGTAGCCCAACAGGTGCGTGAAGGACACCTTTCCGCCGCGGGTGCGCGCGAGGTGGTTGTTGACGACGATGCGGTTGTCGATCATCGCCTTGACCGGCACGGCGCGCACGCTGGTGGCGGTGGGCACAGCCAAGGAGGCCGACATGTTGCGCACCACCGCTGCCGAAGCGCCGCGCAGCACCTTGGACGTCTCGGTGGTGGCGGGCGGGGCCGTGGGCTCGGGGGTCGGCTGGGTGCCGCCCGACCCGTCGCGATTGGTGACGCCGATGCCGGAGGCGGCCTTGGTGGCGGGCAGCTCAGCCGGCGGTTTCGGCGCGGGTGCCGGTTTGGCCGGCTGGGTGTCGAGGGTGACGGCGGCGGGAGGCGCAGGGGCGGCCGCGGGCTGCGGTGCCGGTGCGGGGGAGGCGGCCGCCGGAGCCGGTGTCGCGGCCGGAGAGGCGACGCCGTTTTGAGTCGGCACGTAGTCCTTGAGCACCTCCCGCCAACTGGGATCCACCGAGTTCGGGTCGGCCTGGTACCGCAGGTACATTTCCTCGACTAGCCAGGTGTTCTGCCCGTAGTCAGATGCCGGGTTGTTCACAGCGCTGCTTGCCTCGATTCGCGTTTCACAGGCCCATCCGGTTGGGGCCCGCCCGGGGTGGTCGCGTCACCGTTCCGGCGGTGGCCGGTGGTGCGCGTTAGGGTGGCGATCCTGCCCTCCTCAGGCATGCTACGCGCGCGAGTCCGCGCGCGTAGCAAGTGCCCCGAGACGGTCCGTGCGACGTCTACGCGTCGACGCCGGGTAGCGCTTTTTCGTCGGCGAGAGTGCCGTCGATGACGCGCGGACCGGACCAGTAGCGCGGCGCCGGGCCGAATGCCTCCCGGCTGTTTTTGACGATCCTCTTGCCGAGCGTCCGGTTGCCGACGGCTCCGATGCCGGCGCCGATGCCCATCGGCAGCAGTTTGCCCACGACCATCGGCGCCCGCTTGAAGGTGAACTTCTTGATGACCTTGTTCAGCATCTTGGTGTTGAACGACGACAGGTTCGGCGTCGGGATCACCGAGGACGACAACTGCTTGAGCGCGGTGGAGCGCCCGCCGCCGAGCATCTTGCCCAGCGCGGTCACGCCTTCCTCGCCGAGCGCGACGGCCAGGACTAGCGATTCGCGCCGCTGCTGGTCCGCGGGATCGATGCCATGGACCTCGGCGACGGCGAGCGCCAGCAGCGCCGAGGCCTCGAGGAAGAACAGCGACTCGCCGGCGACGGCCGAGAGCGCCGCCATGGTGCCGACGCCGGGGAAGGCTGCGGTGGCGCCGACCGCACCGCCGCTGCTGGTGACCGTCACCAGGTACTGCTTCTCGAGACGTCGGATGATCTGCTCAGGCGTCTCGTCTGGGTGCGACGCCCGGATCTTCTCGACGTAGCGCGCCACTGCGGGGCCCTGCAGTCGCTGGGCCTTGCGCAGCAGCTTGTCGGCAGCGCCAATGGCCTGCTCCGGTGGGCGCGGGTGTTCGAAGCCCTCGGCGCCGGTCGCACCGCCGGGTGCGGGGAGCGCTTTGTTTCGATCAGCCATCGGTGGGTACCCCATTCTCTTGCACGACGACCTCGTCGGGTCGTGGTGGTGGCGGCGGCGTTCCGTCCCCAAACGGTCGGCCGCCGAGTTGTTCGCGGTGGTGGGCGGCGCGCCACCCCCGCAGGTCCGGCCCCTTCGGCACGATGCCGGTGGGATTGATGTCGCGATGGACAAGGTAGTAGTGCTGCTTGATCTGGGTGAAGTCGACGGTGTCGCCGAATCCGGGGGTCGCGAACAGATCGCGGGCGTAGGCCCACAGGGCGGGCATCTGTGCGAGTAGGTTGCGGTTGGCCTTGAAGTGGCCATGGTAGACGGGGTCGAACCTCGCCAGCGTGGTGAAGAGCCGAACGTCGGCCTCGGTGATGGTGTCGCCGACGAGGTAGCGATGATCGGTAAGGCGATCCTCCAACTGGTCGAGGCCGGCGAAGAGGCGGTCGTAAGCCTTGTCGTAGGCGTCTTGGCTGCCCGCGAAACCACAGCGGTACACGCCGTTGTTGACCTCGGTGAAGACCATCGCGTTGAGCTCGTCGATTTCGTCGCGCAGGTGCTCCGGATACAGGGCCGGAGCCTCGTCGCGCTGGTACTCCGTCCACTCGGTGGAGAAGTCGAGGGTCATCTGCGCGAAGTCGTTGGTCACCACGGCGCCGTCACGGGTGTCGACCATCGCCGGGACGGTGATGCCCTTCGGGTAGCCGGGGAAGCGCTTCTCGTACGCGTCCTTCAGGCGGGGGATCCCCAAGACGGGGTCGACCCCGCCCGGGTCGAGGTCGAAGGTCCAGGAGTCGGCGTCATGGGTCGGGCCGCACAGGCCCAACGAGATCGCGTCCTCGAGCCCCAGAAGGCGCCGCACGATGAGGGTGCGGTTCGCCCACGGGCAGGCACGCGCTGCGACGAGGCGATAGCGGCCCGGCTCGACGGGGTAGCCGTCGCGCCCGTCGGCGGTGATCCGGGTTTCGATGTAGCGGGTGTCGCGGACGTATTCCTCACCGGTCGTCACATAGCTGCCCTGCACGGACTCGTCGTCTTCCACGGGCGGCCTCCGTTTCTTCTTCGTCGCAACACTGCACCAACGTCGGGGCGCGGCGATCGGATTCCCGCGAACCGTGTGACCGCCGGCACACCCTCGTGTCCAGGCTAGTGGGCGCCAGATGGCGGCTGCGGTTTGCCGTTGACAGGGTGATTGGTCCGGCATATATTCGGGCGCGAATATTCTGCTGAGAATATTCGGCGGATCGGGAGGATGGACACCGTCATGGGGATCGGGCGCAGCGGTCGCAGGCCTCTGGACCTGCTCGTCCTCAGCATGCTTTTCGAGCGGCCGATGCACCCCTACGAGATGGCTCAGCTCGCGGTCACGCGCCACATGGACCGCCTCGTCAAGGTCCGCACGACGACGATCTACAACACCGTTGCACGGATGCTCGACGAGGGTCTGCTGTCCGTGCGCGACGTCCAGCGGGAGGGCAACCGGCCCGAGCGGACCGTCTACGAGCTCACCGAGGTCGGCCGTCGGGTGCACAGGGAGACGGCCGAGGAGTTGCTAGCCGACCACCCCGTCGAGTATCCCCAGCTCTACCTCGCGCTGGCCCAGGCGCACGAGCTGCCGCGCGAGGAGGCGGCCCGCCTGCTGCGGGTCCGCCGCGTCGCGATGGCCGATGAACTCGACACCATGGCCGCTCTCATCGACAAAACCGCGGCGGCGGGTGTACCGGAGATCTTCCGACTCGACGGCGGGATGCGTGTCGCCACGTTGACCGCGCAGCTCGCCTGGCTCGACGACTTGATCAACCGAATTGACTGCAACGACATCGCCTGGCTCGACGAAGTGCTGGCCGATAAGAACTTCACCACCGATTGGACGGAGCTAATCCCATGACGACTACCGACAACGCGGCGCACCGCGGTCCCACCGGGGCACCCGCGCCGGAGGGGCAGGGCAAGAACCCCTGGTACGCGATGCTGGCCATGTGTATCGGCTTCTTCATGATCTTGGTCGACATGACCATCGTCGCGGTCGCCCAGCCGGCCATCCAGCGGGCGTTGGGTGCCGACTTCAACTCGATCATCTGGGTGACGAGTGTGTACCTGCTGACCTATGCGGTGCCGCTACTGGTGGCCGGGCGCCTGGGCGACAAGTTCGGCCCCAAGCTGATCTTCCAGATCGGTCTGGTGATCTTCACTGCAGCGAGTGTCTGGTGCGCATTCTCGACGTCGATCGGCATGCTGATCGCCGCGCGGGCCGTCCAGGGCATCGGAGCCGCTCTGATCACGCCGCAGACGATGGCGATCGTGACCCGCATCTTCCCGACCGAACGACGTGGCGCTGCCATGGGCGTGTGGGGCATCGTCGCCGGTGTGGCGACGATGGTCGGCCCGCTGCTCGGCGGGGTACTGACCGACAATTTCGGCTGGAAGTGGATCTTCCTGATCAACCTACCCGTCGGCATCATCGGGCTGGTCGCGGCGCAGGTCTTCGTGCCCCGCGTGACGACTCACGACCACAAATTCGACTGGATCGGCGTCGTCCTCTCCGGCATCGGCCTGGCCGCGATGGTCTTCGCAATCCAGGACGGCGAGAAGTACGACTGGGCGGCGTGGATCTGGGCGATGATCGGCGTCGGCGTCCTATTCATGGTGCTGTTCGTGCTCTGGGAGGCGCGCTACCGCGGTGAGGCACTGGTGCCACTCTCACTGTTCGCCGACCGCAACTACTGGGTCTCCAACGTCGGAATCTTCGCGCAGGGATTCGCGATCACCGGGATCATGATTCCGATCATGTTCTTCCTGCAGCTCGTCGGCGGGATGTCGCCGACGCGCTCGGCGCTGACGATGGTGCCGATGGCGGTAGTCAGCGGCATCCTCGCACCGGTCATCGGCCGGCTCGCCGACCGGGTCCACCCGAGGTCGATTATTGCGACCGCGTTGTTCCTCAATGGCGTCGCGCTGTGCATCATGGCCGTCATCAACCGTCCGGCGACGCCGGTGTGGCAGCTTCTGATCCCGACGATCCTCATGGGTGTCGCCGGTGCGGGTATCTGGGCGCCGCTCGGAGCGACAGCCACCCGCAACCTGCCGTGGCACCAGGCCGGGGCCGGTGCGGGCGTGTACAACACGACGCGAGTGGTCGGCTCGGTGCTGGGTAGTGCCGGTGTCGGCGCGCTCATGCAGGCGCTGTTGCGGCACGAATTCCCCGGGTTCGACATGGGCAGGGCGCAGGAGCATGCCGCAAGTGCGGCAGCCGAACTGCCCGAGCCGATGCACCAGGGGTTCTCGGTGGCGATGGGCCACTCGATCTTCCTGGCGGCCGGAGTGGTCTTCGCGGCTGCGGCCGTCGCGCTGCTGTTGGTCCCCCTGAAGGCACCTGAGGCGCCGGGAACGTAGTGAGCGGGCCGCGATCTGGTGTCGGCACCGGGATCGGCTATGGGATCGCCGCCTATGCGTTGTGGGGGGCGTTCCCTCTCTACTTCGTGCTGCTCGACGGCGTACCGCCCATCGAGATCGTCGCCCACCGGGTGCTGTGGTCGCTGGTGGTGTGTCTCGTCGCGGTGGCACTCACCCGCCAGTGGCGGCAGGTGTGGTCGGCGGCAACCTGGCGGGTGGGGGGACTCCTCGCGCTGGGTGCGGTGTTCCTCGCTGCGAACTGGGGTATCTACGTCTACTCGGTCAGCGTCGGCGAGGTGAACCAGGCAAGTCTGGGGTACTTCATCAATCCGCTGGTCACGGTGCTGCTGGCGGTCGGTGTTCTGCATGAGCGGTTGCGCCGGGCGCAATGGGTGGCGCTGGGTCTCGGCGGCCTCGCGGTGCTGGTGCTCACCCTCGGGTATGGCGGCCTACCGTGGATCAGTTTGAGCCTCGCAATCACGTTCGGTCTCTACGGTCTGATCAAGAAGACGGTGGGGGAATCGGTGTCGGCGCTGACCGGGCTGACTGTCGAGACTGTTGCGCTGGCGCCCGCGGCGGCCGTGTTCGTGGTGTGGCTGCAGGCGCGGGGAGAGGGGCACTTTCTCTCTGAGGGGGCCGACATCACGACGCTTCTCATCCTGTGCGGAGCGATCACGGTGGTGCCGCTGCTGTTCTTCGCCGCCGCGGCGCGGCGGGTGCCGCTCTCGATCCTCGGGCTGCTCCAGTATCTGACGCCGGTTTTGCAGCTGCTGATCGCCGTGGTGGTGCTCGGCGAACACATGCCGGCGGTGCGTTGGATGGGGTTCGGGTTGGTGTGGCTGGCACTGGGGGTGCTGACCGTGGACTCGCTGCGTGCAGTACGCGCTGCGCACGTGTCCGGTTCGCAACGGTAGGCGGGCGAGTTCAGGCGCTACCCGGCTCGCCTCCCGTGCTTTGTCCGGCCGCCCTCCTACGATTGCGATCGATGGGGTTGGACCCACATGCTCAGCGACGACCGATGCGAAGGGGGGACGATGACGATAGCGCTGTTTGACGACGTACCCGCCGACCCGACGGGCGCCCCTGTGCCTGAGCGCGTGGTCACCTTCGTCCACACCGCTGACTGGCAGCTCGGGATGACGCGTCACTTCCTTCCGCGCGATGCGCAGGAGCTCTTCACCGCCGCCCGCCTCGCCGCGGTCGAACGGATCGGTGTGGTCGCTGCAGACGTCGGCGCCGAGTTCGTCGTGGTCTGCGGCGACGTCTTTGAGGACCACCGCGTGTCGGCGCGGATCGTGCGGCAGGCACTGGACCGGATGGCTGGTTTCACCGTCCCCGTCTACCTGATGCCGGGCAATCACGACCCGTTCGACGCGGCGAGCATCTACCGCTCCGAGGCGTTCGTCCGCGGGTGCCCGGGCAACGTCACCGTCTTGTCGACGCCGGGGGTTCGTGAAGTCGCCGACGGCGTGGATCTCGTCGTGGCACCGTGGCCGACGAAATCGCCGACGAACGACCTCGTCGCCGAGCAGGTCGCCCGGCTGCGCGCCGGTGATCGAATTCGTATCGTCGCAGGCCACGGTGGCACCGACCGCCTGTCACCCGGCTCGGATCCGGCGATCCTCGCCGTCGACCCGTTGGAGGCGGCGGTGCGCGACGAGATCATCGACTTCGTCGCATTGGGGGACCGGCACTCGGTCACCGACCTCGGATCCACCGGGCGCATCTGGTACTCCGGCGCGCACGAGACGACGAACTTCGACGACGTGGAGTGCCGGCCCGGCGAGGTACTGGCAGTCACACTGACGCGCGGCACCCAGCGGACGGCAACGGTGACCGCGCACCCGGTGGGGCGCTGGCGGTTCCATTCGATGACTGCCGATGTCGACTCCGCCGCCGACGTCGATGCGCTCGCCGCACGACTGGAGGCGATTCCCGCGAAGCCGACGACCGTGGTCCGCCTCGGGTTGGTCGGAAGCCTGTCGGTCGGTGACCATGCCGGGTTGACCGACCTGCTCGACGAGTCATCGGATCGGTTCGCCGCACTCGTGCGCTGGGACTCCCACGACGATCTACGTGTGGTCGCGGACCCCGCCGATATCGCCGGACTGGGTCTGCGCGGGTACGCCGCGGAGGCCGCCGACGAACTGGTCGCGCTCGCCGGTTCCGGTGACGCGGATGCCGCGGTGGCACGTGACGCACTCGCGCTGCTGGGCCGGCTGGCGGGTGGGGGAGACCGGTGAAACTGCACCGTTTGCGTCTGCGCAACTTCCGCGGCATCACCGAGCGGGAATGCGTCTTCGCCGAGCGCGGCGTGACCGTGGTGTCCGGCGCGAATGAGGCGGGGAAGTCCTCGATGGTGGAGGCTCTGGACCTGCTGCTGGAGGTGCCGTCGTCGTCGAAGAGCCGGAGGGTGGCTGCCGTGCAGCCATCCGGGCACGATGTCGGGACCGAGGTCGAAGCCGAGATCAGTTGCGGACAGTGGCGGTTCACCTACACGAAGGTGTTCAACAAGGCGCCGTCGACGACGCTGCGGGTGTCGCAGCCCAAACCGGAACAACTGACCGGCAAACTGGCGCATGATCGCGTCCTGTCGATCCTTGCGCAGGCCGTCGACCTCGCTCTGTTGCAGGCCTCCCGCGTCGTCCAGGGCAGCGCCGAAGCGTCGGTCGCGCTGGGGAAGAGTGCCTCGGTGACAAGAGCGCTGGACCGGGCCGTCGCCGACCGGGACGGATGCAGTGCCAACGGCGAGAGCGCCGACACCGATGACGACGACCTGCTGACCGTCGTCGAGGCGGAGTACGCGCGGTATTACACGCCGGGCCGTGGGCAACCCACCGGTGAGCTGGCGCTGGCGCAAGCGCGGGAGGGCAGTGCCCGCAAGGCCCTCGCCGAGCTGGAGGCTGCGGTGGCGGCCATCGATGCCGACGTCGCGATCATCGAGCAGGCCAGCGCGCAGCGGCGGCGGTTGACGGTGGCGGCCGACGAACTCAAGGTCCGCGTCGAAGAGGCCGAGACCGCCCGGGCCAAGGCCTACGAGATCCGTGACCGGTTCGCGAAAGCCCAGGCGGAGGCCGAGGCTGCCCGGTTGCGCGACGAGAAGTGGACCACCGAGCGCGATCTCCGGCGTGCGACAACGGCGAAGATCGACGCGCTGCGCGGCGAGCGGTCCGTGGCGACGCGCGCACGCGCGCAGGCCCAAGCCGCCGGTGCGCTGGCGCACGAACAGGAGAAGCAGCACGAGGCCGCGCGCGGCGCGGCGCAGGCCGCCTTGACGCAGGCCGCGGCCGCCTTGGCTGCATCAGAAGCCCGGGAGGTGGCCGCGCGGCGCCGCCGCGAACTGACCGCGGCGCAAGATCGACTTCAGCGTGCCCTGGCGGCGCACGCGGCCCTGGCGGCCCGGGAGGCCGAGCTGGCCGCGAACACCGTCGACGGCGAGGTGCTTGCGCAGGCGCGGGACTTGCGCGAACAACTGCGGGCGACGTCGGCGCGCGTCGAAGCGCTGGCCACGAGTGTGCGGATCGTCGCGCTCGGGGACCTGCCCGTACTCGTCGACGGGGCCGACATCGGTGCCCGCGGTGAGGACCTGAGCATCGTCGGGGAGACCGTCGTCGAGGTGCCCGGTGCGGTCCGCGTTGAATTGGCCCCCGCCGTGAACGCCGCCAACCTTGCACAACAGCGCGACGCCCTCGTGCAGCAAGCGTCTCGGCTGTGCGCTGCCCACGGAGCCACCGACTTGGACGAGACCATCGGCCTGGGTGAGGCGCGGTTGGTGATCGAGCCGCAGGTGATGGTGGCGCGATCCGAAGCCGACCGGGTCTGTGGAGATGCCGATATCGACGAGCTGCGCGGCGTTGTCGCTCGGCTGGCCGATCAAGCCGGCGGGGCCGACGCCGGGGCGGGCACAGCCGAGTCGGAGGAGGCTGCCGCCAGTGCGGGCACCGAGTCCGACCTGACCACCCGGCGGTCGGCCGAACGCGAGTGCGCCGCTTCCCTTCTCGCCGCGGAGCGCGCCGTTGCGGCATCCTGCCGGCGTACCGTCGAGCTCGCTGCCGCCGAGCAACGGGCGGCCGACGACGTGGCGCGCATCGACAACCAGATGGCGGACCTGGCGCAAGCGCTGGAGCAATCGCGGCGGGAGGTCCCCGATGCCGACGTGGAGGCCCGGATCGCTGATGGCGTGCAGGCACTGGTCAGTGCCTGCGCCGCGGAGAAGGTGTTGCGCTCCGAGCTTGAGGAGGCGAACCCGACCGATGCTGAGCAGCAAGTTGCAGTACTCGACGCCCGGCTCGCAGCACTGGACTCCGACCGTGCGGAACTCGACCAGCGGCTCGCGCAGGCGCGTGCGCGAATCGAGGTGTGTCGGGAGGATGCGAGACGTGACCGTCGCGACGAGGCCGCTGCCACCCACGTTGCGGCGCAGGCTGAACTGGCGCGCGTGGATGCCCGGGCCCGCGCGGCACGGCTGTTGCGGACGGTGGTGAACGAGCGCCGCGACGCGGCGCACGCACGGTTCAGCGAACCGCTGCGACGTCATCTGGAAGATCTGGCCCAGCCGTTGTTCGGCACCGGCGTGCGATTCGACGTCGATGGGGGCCTGCGCGTCGCCTCCCGCACCCTGGATGGGACGACCGTGTCCTTCGACGAGCTGTCGATGGGCACCCGTGAGCAGATCGGCATCATCGCCCGGCTGGCCTGCGCGATGCTGGTCGACGAGCATGACGGCGTGCCGGTGATCATCGACGACGCCCTGGGTCACTCCGACCCGGACCGGACAGCGAAGATGAATCGAGTCCTCACGCGGGCCGGTGAGAATGCGCAGGTCATCGTGCTGACGTGCAGCCCCGAGCGCTACCGGGACGTCGAGTCGGCGCAGACAGTCGCGCTCTGACTCCGACTTCTCCGCTTGCTCAGGGCCGTCCGCCCAGATCGGCGATGATGCGGTGCAACCGGGTGATCTCCGCCTCGACGATGTCGAGGAAGTCGTCGACCTCGTCCTCGTTGTAGCCGCGCCGGCCGATGGGCGGCTTGTTGAAGGCCACGTTGTGGACGTCTTCTGGCGTGAGCTGCATGGATCCCGTCCTGTCGGTCAATGCGCGCATGGTGAACGGTGCCGCCACGATCGCGGTCGTCTGGACCCCGGTGTCTACTTGGACGTTGTCTGCTTGGTCGTCGACGGCGAGGGCCACGCGCAGCGCCACGTCGACCGCCCCCATCGACGAGGGCGAGAGCGTGCCCACCGCTTCGTCGAGGTCCTCGCGGAACAACTGCACGAGGTCGTCGACGACCGCGAACCCGACCACCGGGTCCTGTGGGCCGAGCGCGACGACGGTCGACGAGGCGGCGTGCGGTTCACCGCTGATCCGCGCGGCGATCACGCTGTCCCGGTCGCGGTTGCGGTCGTTGTTGCTCACGACGACCCACGGCTTGCGGCCGTATCCGAGATCGACCGCGAAAACCTGGCCGCGGTGCACGTGGATGGTCGGGACGCCCTCGGTTCGGCGGATCTGTCGGTCCCGCGCAGCGCGGACGACGGTCGGCCCGTCATCGGGTCGCAACTCAACCGCGGATCCGGGTGCGGACACGATCCAGCCGGTCGGGTTGGTGCCCGTCGACGGGGTCGGACGCGGGTTCATGGCAAGGAATCTACACGCGCCGAGCGCGGTCCGGGAGGGTCCAGAACGCCGCTCGCACATCTGCTTTGTGGCCACGGCAGACGGTGGGATAGGCTGTGCTGCGTCCCGAGCCCCCGTAGCTCAGGGGATAGAGCGTCTGCCTCCGGAGCAGAAGGTCGCAGGTTCGAATCCTGCCGGGGGCACAGATAAATCGTTGCCGACTCCGCCGACTGTCATCAGTCGGCGTTTTTTGTCCGGGCGGCCACGAGCCGATCGAGGGCATAGGCGGCGAGAACACCCGCGCCTGCGGCGACTGCGACGGCGAGCAGGCAGGTCAGCCGGGCTCCGGCTGGGCCACCGATCGCGATCACCATGGCGAAAGCGGTGATCGGCAGTCGGTAGCCGCCGGCAATCGCACCGGCTGAGCCCGAGGCCGCGGCCAGGTCGGCCGACGTCCCCAAACCCGGAGCGAGTGCACGGCCGCAAAGGTCGCCGACGGCGAGGAATGGAACGAACAGCCCGCCGCAGCCGCCGGCGGCAACAGCCGCAGTGGTGGCGGCGGCGCGCAGTGCGGCCACCAGCAGCAGCGTCCAACCGGAAGTGGTAGCGCCTTCGGCCCACGTCACCGCACCTGCACCGGGACCGACGGCGGCCGATGGGGAGGCCAGGGCGCTGATCGCGGCGAAGCAGGCCGCCAGCGAGGCACCACCGATGAGCAGCTTGGTCGTCGTCCCGGCGTTCCACGCCCGCACTCGGTAAATCAGCGTTCCGGTGACCGAGCACAATGCGCCGGACAAGGCACCCACCAGACAGGCGACGGCGAGGGCCTCGGCGAGGTCGTGGGGCGCGACCTCGGGCACGATCAGGCGAATCAGGTTGAGGTCGAGCCACCGGTTGACGCCCCACCCGACGAGCGCGCCGATCGTCGCTGCCACAACCCGCGCCGGGGTGATGCGCGCGTCGTTGCGCCGGCCGAGTTCCAGCATGAACGCGACCCCGACCAGGGGCAGACCCATGAGTGCGGCGATGCCGGCCGCGCCACCGGCCAATCCGGCCGGCCGGGCCAGTCGAACCCACCACCCGCCGCCAGCGCGAATCGCGGCGCCCGTGGCAACGCCCATGTGCGCGGCCGGGGATTCGGTGCCCATCGGAGCGCCCAAGCCGACGGTGGTCAGGATGGCGAGTGCGCGCACCGGCATCAGACGTGACGGGAAGCGCTCCTCGCATCCGGCGCTGCGGACCACATCGGCGGTGAGATCGGCCCGTACGGCGTTGGCGGGGAAGCGCAGCCAGGTGGAGAAGCGTTTCGGCGGTGGGGCGTCGTCGGTGACGCGGATGACGGCGGTGCCGTGAGCGATGAAGTGCAGGATCAACACCGCGCCGACGATGCCGACGAACGGCGCGGTGAACATCACCCAGCGGTCGGCGCCCGTGACCCAGTCGAGGACTTCCTTGATCAGCGACGTCACCGCGACGACGAACACCGTGGCCAGGATTCCACCGATGACGCCACCGACGAGTGCGTCGCGAAGGTCCGCCAGTGTCGTCGGCGAGCGATCGGGGACGGGAGTTGTTTCGACGGGGTCACCGGTGTGGTTCTCCATTTGCGACAGCATGCCACGGGAGATGCGGATTTGAGCGCACCGCCGATACCGATTCCCGCCGGGCATATGCCTCCGAGCAGATCGGGCGGGGCCGCTATGGTCGAGCACGTGAGCGATTCGCGCCCGATAGGCCTCACGCGTCGGCAAGCCATCACCTCGATGGGCGTGGCGGCCGTCGGCCTCACCGCGTTGGGCTCCGCCGACGCTGAAGCCCGGCCGGGCATCGACGACGACGGCAATGGGCTCATCGTCGTCGGGAATGTGCGGCTGACCGTCGTCACACCACGTCTGGTGCGCTATGAGTACTCCGGGCGCCGCCGGTTCGAGAACCGTCCGACGATGCTCGGGCATGACCGTCGGGCGAGGTCGGGGTCGTATCGGGTGGCGCGATTCGGCGATACCCTGCACCTGGAGACAGACGCGCTCACACTGACCTGCCCGGTCGACCGCTTCGACCCGATGGCGCCGAATATCACCCTCAAGCACTCCGGAGCCCGGGTGAATCCGGCCTGGCAACCGCGCGAGTACGTCCCCGCGGTGACCGGCATCGCCTTCGCGACCAATCTCGAGATCTGGCCGTCGCAGATTCCGCCGTTGCCGGCCGGCAACCTCGGGGGCTGGCTGCGCGCCCTCGACTCGGTGCGCGGTCAGGTGAATCTGCAGCCCGGCCTGCTCTCCAAGCAGGGGTGGTTCTTCATCGACGATTCGCAGGCGGCCCTCGTCGGCGATGACGCGGTGACCCGCCGAGGCCTAGACCTGCAGTACCGGGACGGCTACATCTTCGCCTACGGCCGCGACTACAAGCAGGCACTGGCAGATTTCCGGGCCCTGTCGGGCGCGGCGCCGATGCTGCCCCGACAGGCCTTCGGGAATTGGTTCTCCCGCTATGCCCCGTACCCGGACTCGTATTACCGCACGACCCTCCTGCCGCACTATCGAGCGGCCGGCGCGTCGTTGGACGTCCTCGTCGTCGACACCGATTTCAAATCGCCCAATTCGTGGAACGGGTGGAACTGGAATCGGCAGCTCTTCGGAAACCCGGCCGGATTCGTCGACTGGGCGCATCGCGAGAACATGGCGGTCGCACTGAACATCCACCCGAGCATCTCTGGTGACGACACTCAGTTCCCGCGCGTGCAGCGTTTGGCCGGCGGCACGATGCAACCGGCGCTCACCCCCGCGGCCCGTTTCTTCTCAGCTTTGGGCAAACACGTGCAGGGCGCGATCGGACCGGCCTTCGTCTGGGATTTCACCAACCCCGCACATCTGCAATCTTTCATGGCAGCGCACGACGAGCTCGAGGCCGCGGGTGTGGACCTGTGGTGGTTGGACTGGATCATCGACGAGTCCTATGCCGGAGTACCCCTCAACGAGCTCGCCGCCGATGTGTGGGTCGCCCGCGCTTACACCCGACGCTCGCGCATGCGACAGACCCGCTGGCCGCTGCTGGCGCGCAGCGGGGCCTCGTATTGGGACATGGTGGGCACCCGGCCGGGCCCGTGGGGCGGACACCGGTACACCATCCACTTCACCGGTGACACCTATGCGACGTGGGAGACGCTGGCCATGGAAGTGGAGTTCACCCACGCCGAAGGCAGTATCGGCCAGCCCCATGTCTCACACGACATCGGCGGCTTCAAGGGGGAGACCGACCCCGAGCGCTACGTACGGTGGATGCAGTTCGGGGCCTTCTCGCCGATCATGCGGATCCACTCGCAGAACCTGCAGACCAGGCGGCTGCCGTGGGAATTCGCGTCGCCCTACCGCGAGGCCGCCGCGGCGACGCTGCGCGTCCGGTCGCGGCTGGTCCCATACCTCTACTCCGCGGCACGCGTCGCGCACGAGACCGGTCTCCCCATGGCGCGGTCGATGTACCTCCACTGGCCGCACGCGTCGGAGGCCTACGGGTTCAAACACCAGTACCTGCTCGGCGACGACCTACTCGTCGCCCCCGTCGTCACCCGGGGTGGGACCGTCCGGATCTGGTTCCCGCCGGGGCGGTGGGTCGGGGTGTTCGACGGCACGACCATCGTCGGCCCGACGGTGCAGACGGTGCGCGTACGCCTGCGCGACATCCCGGTGTACGCACGGGCCGGCTCCACGGTTCCGATGCTGGCCGCCGTCGCGCCCGCCGCGGTCGCGGTCGTACCGATAGCGCTGCGCATCCACGTCGGCACCGACGGTCGGTCGCGGCTCTACCACGACGACGGCCATTCGCACGACCACCGCTGCGGCGCGTACTCGTGGACGACGATGACCTGGAACGACGCCGAGATGTCGTTGACGACGAACACCGAATCAGCGACCGGATACGGGCGACCGCCGATCGAGCGGATCGAGCTCGTCGGGATCGATGCGGCACCCACCGGGGTCAGCATCGACGGGCGCGAAGTGCCCGACAGCGCGTGGACCTTCGACCGCCGTACCCGTACTGCGAGCGCCGACCTCGAACACCGGTCGGCTGGTTCAGCCGAACGGGCAGTGTAGGAGGCGATCGGTGGACGCTTCACCCGGGCAGGGGGCGCCCGGTCGCATTCCCCCGACCATCTGGGTCTTGGTCTGCGCCGCCTTCGTCATCGCGGTCGGGTACGGATTGGTGGCACCGGTCCTTCCGGCCTTCGCCCGCAGCTTCGACGTGTCGATCGCGGCGGCGACGATGGTCGTGAGCGCGTTTGCGGTCATGCGCCTGGCCTTTGCCCCGGCGACGGCGCCGCTGCTGCGCCGGCTTGGGGAGCGGCCCGTCTATCTCGCCGGACTGCTGATCGTCGCGGCGTCGATGCTGGCGTGTGCATTCGCCCAGAGTTATTGGCAGCTGTTGGTGCTACGCGCGCTGGGCGGGGTCGGGTCGGTGATGTTCACCGTGTCGGCGATGAGCCTCGTGATCCGAATCAGCCCGCCGGCGATCCGCGGCCGGGTGTCGGGGGTGTACTCGTCGAGCTTCGTGCTGGGCGGCATCGTCGGGCCGCTCATCGGCGGCGCATTGGCGGGGCTCGGATACCGGGCGCCCTTTGTCGTCTATGCGGCCGCTCTCGTCGTCGCGACGATCGTTGTGGCCGTTGCCCTTCGCCACACCGAGGCAGTGGGTGACGCGGCCGATGAGCGCTCCGGACCCGGCGTACGCGAGGCGTTGGCCGACGGCGCCTATCGGGCGGTCCTCGTCACCTCGGTCGTATACGGGTGGCTGTTCGCGATGCGGATCACCCTGGTTCCGCTGTTCTTCACCGATGTGCTCGACCAGTCCGTGTCGATGGCGGGATTCGCCCTGGCCGCCTACGCCGCCGGTGACGTCGCGGTCATGATTCCGGCCGGCCGCGCGTCCGACCGATTGGGACGGCGGCCGTTCCTGATCTCCGGAATGGTGGTGCTGGCGGCCTCCACCGCGGTGCTGGGCATGAGTGACTCGGTGGTGGTCGCATTCATCGCGACGGCGATCGCCGGCGCGGGCACCGGGCTGGTGGCGCCGGTCATCCAGGCGACCGTCGCCGATGTCCTCTACGGCGGTCGCGGGGGAACAGCGCTGTCGACGTATCAGATGGCGCAGGACAGCGGCACGATCGCGGGTCCGGTGATCGCCGGTGTCATCGCCGACCGGTTCGGCTTTGGACCTGCGTTCTGGTTGACCGCGGCGCTGTCGGCCGTCGTCGCACTCATCTGGGTGGTCACCCGCGAGACCCGGGGACGTACACCACTGCCCACACCGCCTGCACAACCTGACCTCTAGGGTCGTCAGACCAACACGGTTCCGTCGATCCCGTCTCGATCGATGTGGGTTTGCCGAAACGGGGTGGGGATGGCGAGCGGGCGGTCGTCACTGCCACTCGCGGCTAACCCAGCGGTTGGGCGTGGCGCTGCGCGAGCATCTGCTTCATCGTCGACTCCTCGGCGGTCTGCGCCTTGTCCATCTGCTCGGCGAGTGCCCGGACGTATTCCGGCGCGCCGTTGGCCGGATCGATCACCATCGACATCATGTGATGCCCGCCCTGGTGGTGGCGAAGCATCAGCTGCAGGAAGTAGGTGTCGGCGTCGGGCCCGTTCAGCGAGGAGAGCCGCGCCATCTCGGCCTTGGTCGCCATGCCCTCCATCGTCGCGCCGTCATCGGCGGCGGGGGAGGCCGCGGTCGGTGCGCCGTGGCCAGCGTGCCCGCCGGTCCCGTCGTGTCCGCCATGGCCGTCGGCCTTGGCCGCGGGGCAGTGCTCGTCGACGTGGCCGTCGGCGCAGTGGTCGCCGCTGCCGTGACCCATCTGGCCCATCCACGACATGGGCGCACCAGGATTGGTCAGCGGCGCGCCCCACGCCTGCAGCCAGCCCGTCATCTGCCCGATCTCCCGGTTCTGGTCGGTCAGCATCGTCACCGCCAGGTCACGCACCGCGGGATCGCTGCCGCGCTTGATCACGATCTGCGTCATCTCCACGGCTTGGCCGTGGTGGACGATCATGTCCTGCGAGAAGCCGATCGCCGTCGCATTGCCATGCGGATGCTCACCGTCGGAGCCCGACTTCGCCGACCCGATCGCCAGCCCGCCGCCGAGGCCGATGAGCAGTGCGGCGATCGCGATGAGAGCGGGGCCCAGCCAGGGCGGCCGACCGCCGTGGTCCTCGACTGCGGTGGGGGCGGGGTCGGTGTCATCCTCGGACATGATCACCACGCTAGCGAACTCGACGGCCCTCGCGGCGACGATGAGCCGGATGGTCGCCCGCCGGCGCCGATACCCGTTATCCCCGGACGGGGGCGGTTCCATAGAATGGTCTCCCGTGACTCCCGCCGACCTCGCCGCGCTGCTGCGCGCGCTGACCCAGACCGTCCTGACCGAGCGCGGTCTGGACGTCGCCGTGCTGCCCGAGACGGTGACGGTCGAGCGCCCGCGCAACCCCGAGCACGGTGATTACGCCACGAACATCGCCCTACAGATCGGCAAGCGCGCCGGTGTAGCACCCCGTGACCTGGCCCAATGGCTCGCCGAGGCGTTCGCCGCCCACGAGGGCGTCGAGTCCGCCGACATCGCGGGCCCCGGCTTCGTCAACCTGCGCCTGGCCGCTGCCGCGCAGAACAGCGTCGTCGCGACGATCCTGGACGCGGGTGAGCGGTACGGCAGCGGTGATGAACTCGGCGACGCGGTGGTCAACCTCGAGTTCGTCTCGGCCAACCCGACCGGACCGATCCACCTCGGTGGTACGCGCTGGGCCGCAGTCGGTGACGCGCTGGGCCGGGTGTTGGCGGCACGCGGCGCAGCCGTCACCCGCGAGTACTACTTCAACGACCACGGCGGGCAGATCGACCGGTTCGCCCGGTCCCTGGACGCGGCCGCGCAGGGCAAGCCCACCCCCGAGGACGGCTACGCCGGCAGCTACATCGACGAGATCGCCGCGACGGTCGTCGCGGACGTCCCGGGGATCGCCGACCTCCCCGACGACGATCGCGTCGAGGCGTTCCGGGCGCGCGGCGTGGCGATCATGTTCGACCACATCAAGTCGACGCTGCATGAGTTCGGCACGGATTTCGACGTCTACACCCACGAGAACTCCATGTTCGAACGTGGCCTGGTGGAGGTCTGCATTACCGAGCTCAAGGCCAACGGCACCCTGTACGAGGCCGACGGCGCGTGGTGGCTGCGCTCCACCGACTACGGCGACGACAAGGACCGCGTCGTCCTCAAGAGTGACGGTGCGGCGGCGTACATCGCCGGCGATATCGCATACCTCAAGGACAAGTTCGACCGCGGGTTCAACCACCTCATTTACATGCTCGGCGCCGACCACCACGGCTACGTCGTGCGGTTGAAAGCGGCCGCGGCAGCCCTCGGCCACGACCCGGCCTCGGTCGAGGTGCTGATCGGGCAGATGGTCAACCTGGTGCAGGACGGTCAGCCGGTGCGGATGAGCAAGCGTGCCGGGACGGTGGTCACCCTCGACGACCTGGTCGAGATGGTGGGCGTCGACGCCGCCCGCTACTCGCTGATCCGCTCGTCGGTGGACGTCAACATCGACATCGACCTGGACCTGCTCCGCAAGCAGTCCAACGAGAACCCGGTGTATTACGTGCAGTACGCCCACGCGCGTCTCGCGGCGCTGGCACGCAACGCCGCGGACCTAGGTCTGGAGGCGGACCCGTCGGTGATCGCACTGCTGACCGAGCCCACCGAGGGAGATCTGATCCGGACCCTCGGCGATTTCCCGGCCGTCGTCGCGACGGCCGCCGACCTGCGCGAACCGCACCGGATCTGCCGGTACCTGGAGACGCTGGCCGGTGCGTACCACCGCTTCTACACGCAGTGCCGCGTGCTTCCCATCGGGGATGAAGAGGCCACGGATGTGAACCGCGCCCGGCTGGCACTGTGCGCGGCGGCCCGCCAAGTGCTGGCCAACGGCTTGGCGATGGTCGGCGTGTCGGCGCCGGAGCGGATGTGACGATGACCGCCACAACCGGAAGGGCTGAGGAACTCGCCATCATCCCCGCCAACGTGTACCCCGGCACCACCTCCCGCACCGCTGAGGGCGTCGTCACGATCGGGGGCGTGGGCGTCGACGAGTTGGCGCAGCGCCACGGCACCCCGCTGTTCGTGTACGACGAGGCCGACTTCCGTGCGCGGTGCACGGCGATGGCGCAGGCGTTCGGACGCTACGGCAAGGTCCACTACGCGTCGAAGGCGTTCCTGTCCGTCGAGGTCGCCCGCTGGGTGGAGCAGGAGGGGCTGAGCCTCGACGTCTGTACCGGTGGTGAGCTGGCCATCGCGCTGCACGCCGGGTTCCCACCGGCGCGCATCGCCATGCACGGCAACAACAAGAGCGCCGACGAGTTGGCCGCGGCAGTCACGGCCGGCGTCGGACACGTCGTGCTGGACTCGCTGGTGGAGATCGAGCGCCTCAACGCCGTCGCGGAGCAGCACGGTCGGGTCGTCGACGTGTTGGTCCGTGTCACCCCGGGGGTGAACGCGCACACCCACGAGTTCATCTCCACCGCGCACGAGGACCAGAAGTTCGGGTTTTCGATCAGCGGTGGGAAGGCTATCGAGGCGGTGCGCGCGGTCTTCGCGACGCAGCACCTGCGCCTGGTCGGTCTGCACAGCCACATCGGTTCCCAGATCTTCGACCTCGACGGGTTCGAGATTGCCGCGCACCGGGTCATCGGACTGCTCGGCGACGTGGTGGCGGAGTTCGGTCGCCGTGCCGAACAGTTATCGATCATCGACCTCGGCGGCGGGCTGGGCATCTCCTACGTCCCCGGCGACGACCCGCTTCCGGTGTCGGCGCTGGCGGATGCGCTGGCCGACATCGTGGCGCGCGAGTCGGCGGCGCTGGGACTGCCGGTGCCTACGTTGGCTGTCGAACCGGGGCGGGCAATCGCCGGACCGCCCGGCATCACCCTCTACCGCGTCGGCACCATCAAGGACGTCGAGCTCGACGGTGGCGGGGTCCGGCGCTACGTGTCAGTCGACGGCGGGATGAGTGACAACATCCGCGGCGCGTTGTACGACGCGGAGTACGACGTCCGGCTGGCCTCTCGCGTCTCGACGGTCGACGGTGTCCTCAGTCGCGTCGTGGGCAAGCACTGCGAGACGGGCGATATCGTCATCCGGGACTGCTGGTTGCCCGGCGACCTGAAGACCGGTGACCTGCTGATCGTCGGGGCGACCGGCGCCTACTGCTATTCGATGTCGTCGCGGTACAACATGGTGATGCGGCCGGCCGTCGTCGCCGTGCGCGACGGACAGTCGCGTGAGATCCTGCGCCGGGAGACCGTCGCCGACCTGCTGAGTCTGGAGGTAACGCAGTGACCGAGGCCAACAACGGTGCACCGCGCGAATTGGGTGTCGCCCTGCTCGGCATGGGCAACGTGGGTGCTGAAGTCGTTCGGATCATCACCGAGAACGCCGACGACCTGCGCGAGCGGATCGGCGCGTCCTTGGTGATTCGCGGCATCGCCGTGCGCGACGCTTCCCGTGACCGGGGTGTGCCGCGCGAGCTGCTCACCACGGATCCGGGGGCGCTGGTGCGTCGCGACGACGTCGACATCATCATCGAGGTCCTCGGCGGGATCGAACCGCCGCGCGAGCTCATCCGTACCGCGCTCGAACAGGGCAAATCAGTTGTCACGGCGAACAAGGCGTTGCTGGCCGAGTACACCGGCGAGCTCGCCAAGGCGGCGGCGGAGGCCAACGTCGACCTGTACTTCGAGGCCGCCGTCGCCGGGGCGATCCCGGTGGTGCGGCCGCTCATGCAGTCGTTGGCCGGTGACAAGGTGCAACGCGTCGCGGGCATCGTCAACGGCACGACCAACTTCATCCTCTCGGCGATGGACGCCGACGGCGACGACTACGACACCGTGCTGGCCGAGGCCGGGCGACTCGGATACGCCGAGGCCGATCCGACGGCCGACGTCGAGGGCTACGACGCAGCGTCCAAGGCCGCGATCCTCGCGTCGATCGCTTTCCACACCCGCGTCACCGCCGCCGACGTATACCGCGAGGGCATCACGAAGGTAACCGCGGCCGATCTCGCCGCGGCGCGCAAGTTCGACTGCACGATCAAGCTGCTTTCGATCTGCGAGCGCGTGGCCGGGCCCGACGGTGCCGAGTCGGTCTCGGCCCGCGTCTACCCGGCGCTGATACCGCTGTCGCACCCACTGGCGACAGTGAACGGCGCCTACAACGCCGTCGTCGTCGAGGCGGAGAACGCCGGGCGCTTGATGTTCTACGGCCAGGGCGCCGGTGGGGCACCCACCGCGTCGGCGGTAATGGGCGACGTCGTGATGGCGGCGCGAAACAAGGTGCACGCCGGTCGGGGGCCGTTGGAGTCGACCTACGCGTCGCTGCCCGTGATCGCGATCAAGGACGTGCCCACGCGCTACTACGTGGCGATGAACGTTCTCGACCGGCCAGGCGTGCTCGAGGGAGTCGCGGGGGAGTTCGCCAAGCACGACGTCAGCATCGCGGCGGTGCGTCAGGAGGGCGACGGCGAGCAGACGCGACTGGTCGTCATCACCCATCGCGCGCCCGACGGTGCGCTCGCGCAGACGGTGGCGGCGTTGGAAAGCATGGAAGCGGTGACCGCGGTGTCGTCGGTGCTGCGGATGGAGGGAACCGATGACTGAGTACAAGGCCTGGCCCGGCTTGATCGAGGCGTACCGGGATCGAATGCCGGTCGGGGACGACTGGACCATCGTCACATTGCTGGAGGGGGCGACGCCGCTGGTGCGGGCCAACCACCTGTCGGAAGTCACCGGGTGTGAGGTGTTTCTGAAGGTCGAGGGGCTCAACCCGACCGGGTCGTTCAAAGACCGCGGCATGACGATGGCGGTCACCACCGCCCTCAACAACGGCAAGCGCGCGGTCCTGTGCGCGTCGACGGGCAACACCTCGGCGTCGGCGGCGGCGTACGCCACACGCGCGGGGATGACGTGCGCGGTGCTGATCCCGGAGGGGAAGATCGCGATGGGCAAGCTCGCCCAGGCCGTCATGGCGGGTGCGACGATCGTCCAGGTCCAGGGTAATTTCGACGACTGTCTCGAGCTGGCGCGCAAGGTCACGGCCGATTTCCCGGAGATCGAACTGGTGAACTCGGTGAACCCCGCGCGGATCGAAGGTCAGAAGACCGCCGCGTTCGAGATCGTCGACGTCTTGGGCCGCGCCCCCGACGTGCACGCGCTGCCGGTCGGCAACGCCGGCAACATCACCGCGTATTGGAAGGGGTACACCGAGTACCGCGCCGACGGACGCTGTGATTCGTTGCCGCGAATGCTCGGTGTGCAGGCGGCCGGCGCCGCACCGCTGGTCAATGGCGCCCCCGTCGCGGAGCCCGAGACGATCGCGACCGCGATCCGCATCGGCTCGCCGGCGAGCTGGAACCAGGCCGTTGCGGCGAAGGAGGAGTCCGGCGGCATGTTCCGTGCAGCCACCGACGAGAAGCTGTTGGAGGCTTACCGCCTGGTCGCGGGCCGCGACGGTGTGTTCGTCGAGCCCGCCTCGGCGGCCTCGGTCGCCGGCCTACTCGCCGCCCGGGCCGACGGGTGGATCGAGCCGGGTTCCACGGTGGTGTGCACCGTGACCGGCAATGGCCTCAAAGATCCCGACACCGCACTGCTCGGCATGCCCGAGGTGGCGGCGATCCCGGTCGATCCGGGTGCCGTCGCGCAGGCGCTGGGGGTCGGGTAGCCGGTGACCGATGTCATGACGACCCTCCTTCCGGCCGGACTCCGCGTCGGCGTGCGCGTTCCGGCGTCCAGTGCCAACCTGGGGCCCGGGTTCGACTGCCTCGGCCTCGCGCTGGGGATTTACGACGACCTGACCGTGACGACGATCGATGAGCCGGGCGTGCGGTTGAGCGTGACCGGCGAAGGTGCCGACTCGGTGCCGTTCGACGACACGCATCTCGTCGCGCGGGCGGTCGCCCGCGGGTTGTCGCACGCGGGTGCGGCAGCCGTCGGCCTGCAGATCGACTGCGTCAACGCGATCCCGCACTCGCGCGGCGTCGGATCGTCGGCGGCAGCCGTGGTCTCTGGGCTCCTCGCTGCCTCGGGGTTGCTCGGCATGGCGCCGGAACACCTTGGGGCGCAATCGCTTTCCGACGCCGAGCTGGTGCAGCTGTCCGGCGAGTTCGAAGGCCACCCGGACAATGCGGCGGCCAGCGTCCTCGGTGGCGCCGTCGTCACCTGGACCGAGGGTGAAGGGGAGCAGGCGCGGTACTCGGCGCGTCGCCTGAAGGTGGATCCGCGGATCCGCGCCACGGCCTTCATCTCGCACACCGAGTCGGCCACGTCGCACACGCGCGGCTTGCTGCCCGACTCGGTTCCGCGCTGCGACGCCGTGTTTAACGTCAGTCGGACCGCCGTCGCGGTCCACGCGCTCACGTCGGAGCCCGATCTACTCCTGGCCGCCACCGAGGACCGGCTGCACCAGGGGTATCGGGCGCAGGCCCTGCGCCCCTCGGCCGACCTGGTCGCACAACTGCGCGCCGCGGGCTACGCGGCCACCATCTCCGGTGCCGGGCCCACCGTGCTGGTGTTGCACACCGCAGACCTGCCCGCGTCGGCCGCGCAGCATCGGGGCTTCACGATGGTGGAGACGGCGATCAGCGACGGCCCGACGGTGGTCGATGCTCGCTGATCGGCGCGCGGGTGGGGGGTTGTTGCCCAGGTCAGCGCGGCGCGCTACGATGTAAAAGTCTCTGAGCGATCGTGAATACCCGATTGCGGACGTCCCCCCGATCTTCCGGTTTGACACCGGGCACCGGCGTATGACGTCCGCCGCCAGCAGACCCACAGTTTTCCCGCGTAGGGATTTCACCCACCTTCGCGCACTGCAACGCGTCGAGGGAACGAAAGGACTTCCGTGACTGAAACGGATCTCACCACTGCACCTGTCGCGCTGACGACGCCCGCCGAGTCCTCGGCCGTGGCCGTCGCGCCCGCCGGGTCCGCATCGGGCGGCCTGACTTCCATGGTGCTCCCCGAACTCCGCGCGCTCGCCGGCAAACTCGGCATCAAGGGCGCCTCGGGCATGCGCAAGGGCGACCTGATCGGAGCGATCAAGGAGCGCCAGTCGGGCGGCGGTTCGGCATCCGGCGGGACCAACGGCACCGCGGCGCCGGCACCCGCCGAGACCTCGTCCGCGCCGACGGGCAATGGCGCGACCGCTGCGCCCGCCACGGCTGACGACTCGCAGGAGTCCGGCAACGCGACCAGGGCCGATCAGGCCCCGGAGGCCGCTGCGGAGCGGGTGAACGGGCAGGAACAGGGTGACGGCCAGGGCACCCGCAACCGCAATCGGAACCGTAACCGGGACCGCGACGGTGGCGAGCAGGCCGAACAGAGCACCCAGAACAACCAGAACAACCAGGACAAGAAGTCCGACGGCAAGGAGCAGGGCTCCGGCGAGCAGGGCAAGGACAACCAGGGCGGCCAGAACCGCAACCGTGACGAGGACGGTGAAGGTGGTGGCCGGAATCGCCGCAACCGTCGCTTCCGCGAGCGCAACCGCCGTGGCGGCGGCGGCCGTGACCGCGACGGCGAGCCGCAGCTGTCCGAGGATGATGTCGTGGCACCGGTCGCGGGCATCCTCGACGTCCTGGACAACTACGCGTTCGTCCGTACGTCGGGCTACCTGGCCGGACCCAACGACGTCTACGTGTCGATGAACCTCGTGCGCCGCTACGGCCTGCGCCGCGGCGACGCCATCACCGGTGCCGTCAAGGTTCCGCGCGAGGGGGAGCAGAGCGGCGGCGGCAACCAGGGCAACAACCGCCAGAAGTTCAACCCGCTGGTGCGTTTGGACACCGTCAACGGCGGTGACCCCGAGGCGTCGCGCAAGCGCCCGGATTTCAACAAGCTGACCCCGCTGTACCCGAACCAGCGTCTGCGCCTGGAGACCACTCCCGAGCGCCTCGACACCCGCGTGATCGACCTGATCATGCCGATCGGCAAGGGGCAGCGCGCCCTCATCGTCTCGCCTCCCAAGGCGGGTAAGACGACGATCCTGCAGGACATCGCGAACGCGATCGCCACCAACAATCCCGAGTGCCACCTGATGGTCGTGCTGGTCGACGAGCGGCCCGAAGAGGTCACCGACATGCAGCGCAGCGTCAAGGGCGAGGTCATCGCCTCGACCTTCGACCGTCCGCCGTCAGACCACACCAGCGTGTCCGAGCTGGCCATCGAGCGTGCCAAGCGCCTGGTGGAGCAGGGTAAGGACGTCGTGGTTCTGCTCGACTCGATCACGCGACTGGGTCGCGCCTACAACAACGCCTCGCCGGCGTCGGGCCGCATCCTGTCCGGTGGTGTCGACTCGACCGCGCTGTACCCGCCGAAGCGCTTCCTCGGCGCGGCCCGCAACATTGAGAACGGCGGCTCGCTGACGATCATCGCCTCGGCTCTGGTCGAGACCGGGTCCACCGGTGACACCGTGATCTTCGAGGAGTTCAAGGGCACCGGCAACGCCGAGCTCAAGCTCGACCGCAAGATCGCCGAGCGCCGTGTCTTCCCCGCCGTCGATGTCAACCTGTCGAGCACCCGCAAGGACGAGCTGCTGCTGTCCCCGGAGGAGTTCTCGATCGTGCACAAGCTGCGCCGCGTCCTTTCCGGACTCGACAGCCACCAGGCGATCGACCTGCTCATCAGCCAGCTGAAGAAGACCCGGAACAACATCGAGTTCCTGATGCAGGTGCAGAAGAACACCCCGGGGGCGATGAACGACGACGACTAGTCGTCGCGGATCCCCGGCCGGTCCGATCGGAGTGGGCCGGGGTTCACCGGAAGATCAGTCGACGAGGTCGGCGATCAGTTGCTCCCACGCGTCGTAGATCCAGCGGTTCACCGGGCCCGTCTGCGATGCCACGAAGCTGCACCGTCCGTGCCGGTCGTAGACCTCGATCGCACTCGTCGGCCCCCATGCGCCGTCGACCGTGGTCACCCAGCATTGTGCGACCGAGTTGAAGTTGATCATCGTGCGTGCCGCATCCGAGGCGATCACCATCGAGCCGTGATGTTCGCGCGCCCCGGTGAGGACGTCGTGGTGGATCTGCAGGCACCCGGGCGCGGCCGTGGCGGTCGTCATCGGCAAGGCGATCGTGGACGCGTACGAGAGTGCGTCGATCACCCGCCGCGCCGATACGCGTGAAAACCCTGATCGGGCCGTCGCGGCGAGCGCGGCGCCGCGTGCGACACCGCCGTCGACGAGGATCGAGTCGATCAGGCCGATCTGATCGTCGGCGAACTCCGGTGTGGGCTCCGGTGCGGCGGTCGGCTGCGCCTGCTGGCGCTGTAGGGCCAGGTCGTCGAGGATGTCCACGTCCGCCGAGCGCGAGAGGCTCAGCGACTCGAACGCCAGCCGGTCCGAACCCTCGATGAGGTAGGTGACGTGCACCGAGTTGCCCTCGGTGTCGAAGACCCGGACAGTCGGCGGGGCCGACGCGGATGGATCGGTCACTAGGACGGTGCCCAGTGCGGCCGGGTTGATCCGCAGGACCAGTCCGTCGCCGACGCTGCGCAGTGGCCCGTCGATGGTTTCGGGAGGGTGGTGGGTCCCGACGTCATTGGTGATGACGGGTCCGGCCGCGGTGACACCGACGACGTTGGCGAGCTGGGGCAGTGCGGCCATGACCGTGTCGATCGGGCCGTCCACGACCGATCCGGAGAACCCGGGGGCGCGTAGGAAGGCTTCGAGATCGCTGACACCGCGGCGGTTGCGCGGGCATCGGCGGCACGGGCAGCGGTCGTCGCCGGCGGTGGGGTTGGGATTGCGCTCGGTCATCTCAGTACACGTCCCGCAGGTAGCGCTTGTTGCTCTTGAGTTCCTCGAGGTAGTGCGTGGCCGCGGCGTCGTCGAGGCCGCCCTCCTTGGCGATGATCTCCAGCAGGGCGGTATTCACGTCGTGCGCCATCCGCGTGGCGTCGCCGCACACGTAGACGTACGCGCCCCGCTGCAGCCATTCGTACAGCGCCGCGCCCTGTTCGCGCATCCGGTCCTGGACGTAAACCTTGTGCGCCTGGTCGCGTGAGAACGCGAGGTCCAGGCGTGTCAGCAGTCCGTCGGTTTGGAACTGCTCGAGCTCGTCGGCGTAGGCATAGTCCGATTCGCGGTGCTGGTCACCGAAGAACAGCCAGTTGTCGCCGGTCGCGCCGCGGTGGGCCCGCTCGTGCAGGAAGCTCCGGAACGGTGCCACACCGGTGCCAGGTCCGATCATGATGACCGGCGCGTCGTCGTCGGGGAGACGGAAGGACCGGTTGGGCGTGATGAACACCGAAACCTTGGTCCCGTCGTCGACCCGGTCGGCGAGGTAGGTGGAACACACGCCGCCGCGGTCGCGGTCGAAGGCACGGTAGCGGACCACGGCCATCGTGATATGGACGGTTCCCGCATGGGTGTTCGGCGACGAGGAGATCGAGTACACCCGGTGGGCCAACGGCCGCAGCTCCCCGAGGAGCTCCTCGGGTGTGATCGTCAGCGACGGGTCGACGTCGAGGACGTCGAGCACGTCGCGCCCCCACAGCCAGGCATCGAGGGATTCGTGGTCCCCGGTCGCCGCGAGGTGGGTCAACTCGGCGTCGCCGGTGCGGGCCGCGACGTAGTCGACCAGGTACTTCGACGGCATGGCTATCTCGTAGTGGTGGGTGAGCGCGTCGCGCAGGGTGCGTTGGGTCTTCCGGTCGGTGATCATCTCCTCGCCGGTCGCACCGAGGCGCGCCAGCACGCGATCCACCAACACCGTGTCGTTGATGGGCTGGATCGAGAGCCCGTCGCCGGGCTCATAGGCGATCCCGCTGTCGCCGAGGGAGATCACGCAGTGGCGCACCTCTTTGGCCGACGTCGGGCCGGACAGGACGGTGTTGGCGACGACGGTGGCCGGGTAGGGGTTCTTGCGGCCCCACGCGACCGCCTTCTCCGGCTTCGGCTCGACCGCCGGCACGGGTTCGACGACGGGTTCGGCGATGACCGGTTCTTCGGCGACTAGCGGCTCGTCGATGACCACGGGTTCGTCGATGACCACGGGTTCGGCGGCGATCTCGTCGACGGCGGTCTCGGCGACCGCCGGGGAGGCGGGCGAGGTGGTCAGCGCCTCGAGTGCGCCGGGGATCCAGTCATCGGCGGGCTTCTGGAAGTCGACGTCGCACTCGACCCGCTCGACGACCCGCGTCGCGCCTAGTTCGTGGAGGCGGCCGTCGAAGTTCTTGGCCGCCTGGCAGAAGCCGTCGTAGATCGAGTCGCCCAGTCCGCACACCGCGTACCGCAAGTCCTCGAGGCGGGGTGCGGAGTCGCCGGCGACCTCGAGCCAGAAGTCCTCGGCGTCGTCGGGCATCTCGCCCTCGCCGTAGGTGGAGACGACGACGAGCAGGTTCTGCGCGGCGGTCAACAGGTCGGTGGTCGCCTCGCCCATGTCGGTCAGAGTGACGTCGAAACCGAGTTCGGCGGCCTTGTCCTTGGCCTGGTCGGCGATCCACTCTGCATTGCCCGTCTGGGTGCCGTAGAGGATGAGGAGCTTTCCCGGACCCGCCGGGGGTGCATCGGCCTCGGGCTGCTCGGCAGCCTGCGGGGCAGCCGGTGCCGTGGTCGCGGGGGCCAGCCCGGCAGGCATGGCTATGCGCGTGTTCAACCCGGCGAGGAATCCGGCCAGCCAGGCCTTCTGCTCGCCGGTGAACGGCACGTCGGAGGGGATGTGGGGCAATTCCATCGGTCTATCCGGCCTTTGATCTCGTGACGATTTCCGCTATGGCGCCAGGGGGGACGGGTACGTCCAGGGTATTCGTGTCGGGGATGGCGCCAAAGCCCCGGGCGATGAGCGATTCGGCGACACCGGGCACGGCCCGGGAGGCGAAGAGCTCATCGAAACTCGGCAGACCGCCGAGCAGATCTCGGTTGCGTGCGTCCTGGTACAACAGCCAGCCGTAGGTGGCTGGTGCGTCCATCGACGCGACGTTGCGCAGTTCCAATGCCGCCTTGTAGTCCGCGACGCGCTTGGCGCCGATAAGGGCGGCGAGCGCCTCGGCGGAGTAGTCGGCGAGGATGTCGCGCGCGTAGCGGGCCACCCGGGCGACCAGGTGGAAATCCTCGGTCAGCACGAGGTTGCGGGCGGCCCGGGTCAGTGCGCGGTCGCCGGTCGGCAATCCGGTGCCGTGGCGCGCCCGCTTCAACGCGACGGCGGCGACCTCGCGGGCCAACTCGAAGACGGTGAGTGCGCCGAGCAGGCGGAACGCGGTCTCGTCGTCGGTGCGACCGAAGGCCGGCACCGCGCCACCGTTTACCGGCTTTTTGGTGCGGAGACTGCGCTTGAGGGAGCGGACTTGCTCTCCGGCAATGGCCTGGCTCAACTCGTCCAGGAGCGCTCGGCGGTCCAGTGAGGCCATGATCGTCGCCGAGTCCTGGTGGGCGAGCAGGGCGCGCGGCATCGCGTAGACGATGTAGTGGCGCTCGGTCTCCCAGTTCTGCAGCAGGCGGGTCGCCAACGCCGAACCGGTCGCCTCGGCGTGCCACTCCAGCATCATCCGCGCCGCGGCGTGGTGCAGCGGGGCGAAGGGGTCGTCGACGCCGGTGATGGCACCGACGACCACCGAGTCCGAGCTGATCCGCGCATCGATGGTGCAGGCCGGGTCGTACTGGTAGAGGAAGCCGCCGCTCATCCCGTTGGCCAGGCCGTTGCCGTAGCCGCCGAGGTTGAGGACGGCGCCGTTGGTCATGTACTCGCAGCCGTACTCGCCGAGTCCCTCGATCACCGCGGTGGCTCCCGAGTTGCGGACGGCGAAGCGGTCCCCGGCCTCGCCCTCGACGAACAACCGGCCGCCGGTGGCTCCGAAGAGCGCGAAGTTGCCAATCAGGACGTTGTCGCCGGCGGCCGACGAGCCGCCGCCGGGGGAGCGGACGACGACCGTGCCGCCCGACATCGATTTGCCGACGCCGTCGTTGCAGGTACCGGTGTGGACCATATGCATGCCGTCGTTGCAGAACGCGGCGTAGGACTGTCCGGCCGAGCCGGTCGTCGGGATCCGCACGGTGTCCGGGGACAGATAGCGGCGGCCGCGGTCGTCGCGCAGGACCGGGCCCAGCGCGTCGGCCGTGACCGGGTCGAGCTCCCAATTGAGCATGCGCTCGATGTCGATCGCCAGCTGTGCGCCGACGCTCTTGTTGCGGTTGCACAGGTGCAGACGTGCAGTGGTGACGTGGGACCGCGCATCGGCCAGCAACGCGGTGCGGACCCGCTGTGCCAGCGCGTCATCAATGGCGTAGTCGCGCTCGGCGTAGACCGGGTTGGCGATGACCTTCTCCTCGACGACGGCCAGCAGTGCGTCGGGCCGGATCGCTCCGACGGTCGCGGGGTGGTCGACGACGGCCAGCAGATCGGCGCGGCCGCGCGCCGCCCTGAGTGAGGCCAATCCGTTGGCAGCGAGGATCTCGCGGACTTCGGCGGCGACGTTCAACAGGTATTGCGCCATAGCGCGCGGATCGCCTTCGAACATCTCCGGATTGGTGGTCAACCCGGCCGGGCACTTCACGTTGCAGTTCTTGGCCATCACGCAGCCGATCGACATCAAGGCGGCGGTACCGAACTCGAAGCTGTCGGCCCCCAGCAGCGCGGAGACGAGGACGTCGCGCCCGGTCTGGTGGGCGCCGGAGGCGCGTAGGACGACTTTTTGGCGCAACCCGTTGGCACACAGCGCCTGGTGGACCTCGGCCAAGCCGATCTCGGCCGCGCGCCCGGCATAGCGCAGGCTGGACACGGCCGCAGCGCCAGTACCGCCGGTGTTGCCCGCGACGTTGATGACGTCGGCGCCGGCCTTGGCGACCCCGACGGCGATCGTGCCGATACCCTCCGACGACACGAGCTTCACGATGACGCGGACCCGCGCCGCCTTGCAGTCGTGGATCAATTGCGCGAGGTCCTCGATGGAGTAGGTGTCGTGGTGCGGTGGCGGCGACACCAGTTCGACGCCGGGGGTGCCGCCGCGGGCGGCGGCGATCTCGACGGTCACCTTGGGGGCGGGCAGCTGCCCGCCCTCGCCGGGCTTGGCGCCCTGCCCGATCTTGATCTCGAGTTCCGTGAGCTCCGGGTCGGCGAGATAGCCGGCCCAGATACCGAACCGGCCAGAGGCGAACTGCTTGATGCGCGAGGCCCGGATCGTGCCGTAGCGGGAGAAGTGTTCACCGCCCTCACCGCTGTTGGACAGGCCGCCGACCATGTTCGTCCCGTGGGCCACTGCTTCGTGGGCGGGCGCGACGAGGGCGCCGTGGCTCATCGCGCCGGAGGCGAAGGTGCGGGTGATCTCGTGTGCGGGCGACACTCGTGTCAATGGCAGGGGTGCTGCGGCGGGAGACACGGCCAGGATGTCGCGGATGGCACTGGGCCGTTCGGCGCGCTCGGCGTTCAGACCCGCGACGAGCTCCCGGTACGCGCCGGTGATGGTGAACGCGTCGATCTGTTCGGGCGTCAACGGCGCGAAGCTGCTGTCGTCGTATGCGTCGGCGCCGAGCCCGAAGGCGTCGGCCAGTTCGGCGAGGGTGAGCACCGGCAGCGCCGCGTCGGCACCGGCCGCGTCGGCGACGGGTGAGACGTCGGCGGCGGTGGCGTAAGCGGGCGCCTCGTCGGTCAGCGCCTCCCAGTGGCGTACGGCCGCGACCCCGAAGGAGTGGCCGGCGCCGTCGCCGCGTTCCTTGAACAGGCCGAGCAACGGCAGGTCGCGGTCCGCCTCGCACGGTGTGGTGATTGCAGCGTCGTGGGCGCCGTCGACGGCCTCGGCGATCGGCGCGAGCCCGGCGCCGCCCGCGGGCGAGCGCAGGTTCGGGAACCAGCGGGCCAGGTCGTCGTCGGCGGTGTCGAGGAGGTTCGGCTCGAAGAACTCGCCGCCGATGTAGCTCTCGACGGTGCACAGGCCGACACGGCCCATCGTCTTCATGAGCGACTTCTCTGCGGCCTTGCGCCACCGCGCGAAAGCGGCGGTGGGATCGTCGGCGAAGCGCTGGCGTGCCCGCCGCGCCACCGAGTGCGGGTGTACCGCCGACGCGCCGAAGCCCAGGAGCACCGCGAGATGGTGACTTGATTCGACTTGGCCGCTGTCGACGACCAGCGACACGCGCAGGCGCAGGCCCGCCTCGATCAACCGCTGGTTGATTGCCGGGACCGCAAGCGCCATCGGAACGGCGGCGGCGGTGGTGCTGATGGTCCGGTCGGACAGGATCGCGATGCCACCGGTGTGCCGGGCGAACGCGACGACCTCGTCGCCGAGCGTGTCGATTGCGGCGGCGAGTGCCGCCCGGCCGCGCGAGGCGGCTGGTCGCACGGCGTGCAGCGTTGATGTGGGCACCGTCGTCTGCGCACGCAGAATGGCCAGGTCGGCCTCGGTCAGAACCGGGGTGGGGAGCACGATCTGCGTCGTCACCGCGGGGGTCGTGCCGCCGCGCTCACGGGCCGACGCGAAGACCTGCGGCCGAATCCCGAGTGCCACCCGCAGGGACATGCCGTCGGCCTCGCGGATGCTGTCCAGTGGTGGGTTCGTCACTTGCGCGAAGCGCTGGGAGAAGAAGCGGGCGACGCTGGCCTCGCGGTTGGTCAGTGCGTTGACCGCCAACCCGAACCCCATCGCTGACACCAGCTCGCCGCCGGAGTCGAGCATCGGGTCCATGAAGTAGCGGAAGCTCTCCTGGTCGAGGAAGTACGCGCGATACCGCTGATGGTCGTTCAACACGGACGCGGCGGGATCGTCGTCGGAGCAGTCGGCGGAGGGGTCGGCGACCGGGAGGTCAGCCAGGTCGACCTTGGCGGCGGCCAACAGCGCCGGGTAGTCGGCCTGCGCCGCGAGCTTCTGGTACACCTCCTCGGTCCGGTAGGTGCGGTGCTCGCGGTGGTCGTAGTAGACCATCCCGCCCGCGGACACTCGGCCGCGCGCGATGACGCGGGCCGGGTCGAAGTCGATCTGACCGGCCTCGGAGAACACGCACAGGTAGTCGGCCGTCTCGACGGTGCGCAACGGTCGTAACCCCAAGCGGTCCAGCCGGGCGCCGATGACCTGGCCGTCGCCGAACACGACTGCGGCCGGTCCGTCGTTCTTCTCCTCGTACAGGGAGAAGTACTCGAACATGGCCCGGACGGCGGGGGAGAGGGTGGTGTCGTTCTCCCACGCCGGCGGCATCATCGAGACGATCGCGGTGACCAGGTCCAGGTGGTCCTCGGTGACACGCGTCGCGACAGTCTGGTCCAGCCGAGAGCTGTCGGACTGTCCGGGCGGGCGCACGATGGTGCGGCGCGCGGCGGCGGCCGCGGTCACCTGGGCGATGCGGTTCTTCTTGTCGGTGTTGAGCTCGCCGTTGTGTGCGAGGTACCGGAACGGCTGGGCCATCGTCGGGTGCGGGTCGGTGTTGGTCGAGAACCGCGTGTGGAAATAGATGGTGTGGACCGCGTGGTCGGGGTCGGCGAGGTCACTGAAGTACCCGATGACCTCGGGGGAGGAGAGCCGGCCCTTGAGGACCTGGGTGCGCGCCGACAGCGACAGCGGGTAGAGGCCCGCAAGTTTCGGGTTGGTGTAGCCGATGGCCTCGATGTGCAGGAGGGCCTGCTGGACGAGCAGGTCGAGTCCGGCTGGCTCCGGGCACACCTCGGGGGCGGCGAAGACCCATTGGCGGATCGGTAGTTGGTAGGCGACTGCGGCGGGGAGCAGCACGCTGTCGTCGACGGGTACGTCGCGGACCGCGAGGATGGCGAACCCGCGGTCGGTCATCGTCGATTCGATCAACCGTGCGGCGCGGGATGCGCCAGCCGGATCGGAAGGCAGGAAGAAATTCCCGACGCAGAACCGGCCTAAGCGCAGGTCGGGCAGGCCGGTCACCTTGCGGAAGAACGCTGCCGAGAGGTCGATGCACACGCCGCCACCGTCGCCGACCCCCTCGGCGGAGATGCCGCCGCGATGGGGGACCGAGCACAGCGCTTGCGCGGCCATGGTGATCACCTCGTGGCGCTGGACGCCGTCCTTGCGGGTGATGAACCCGACGCCACAGCTGCTCTTCTCATCAGTCGGATCCCACAACGTTGCCGGTGGGTGTGGTGTGGATCGCAACCCCGTCTCCTGTCCGTCGTCCTCCGGGAATATCTCTGACACCGGTAGCGCTACGACGGTGGAGCGACACTGAAAACAGCGTAGCTTAGCCAATGCTAACTTTAAAAAGGTGTCCCTAACTACCAGGTCGGGGGCAGGCGGCGGCAGCCACGATTTCGGGCCGGTGGCCCGGTCGTGGCACAATGGAGCGTCGAATCAAGTCCGGTTCCGGTTCACACCCGAGGCAATCCGCGCGGGTGACCCGGCGACCACGAAAGGGACACCATGAAGAAGGACATCCACCCGGAGTACGTGGCCACCACCGTCGTGTGTGGTTGCGGCAACACGTTCGAGACCCGCAGCACCAAGAAAGACGGCCGGATCAACGTCGAAGTCTGCTCGCAGTGCCACCCGTTCTACACGGGCAAGCAGAAGATTCTCGACACCGGCGGCCGCGTCGCGCGCTTCGAGAAGCGCTACGGCAAGCGCGAGAAGAAGGCCACCGCCGACAGCTAGCTTCCGTCACGGCGCCCGGCGTGCGACTTGATCGCACGCACGGGCGCCGTGGTGTTTGTGCAGGGCAGACAGAACAGGAGGCAGGCGATGGCAACCGAGCAACCGTCGGCGATCGACGACATTCTCGCCGAATACGCGGGTCTACAGGAGCAGCTGTCGGATCCCGCGCTGCACGACGACGCCGCCACCGCGCGGCGCGTCGCCAAGCGCTTCGCCGAGCTGGGCCCGGTGATGTCGACCTACACCAAGCTCGCGGCCGCGCGCGACGACCTGGCCGCGGCGACCGAGTTGGCCGCCGATGACGCCTCGTTCGCCGAGGAAGTGCCTGTCCTGGCACAGCAAGTCGAGACCCTCGACGCCGCGCTCACCGACCTGCTGGCCCCGCGCGACCCGCACGACGCCGACGACGTGGTGCTCGAGGTGCGGCCCGGCGCCGGCGGCGAAGAATCGGCATTGTTCGCCGCCGACCTCGTCCGGATGTATCTCAAGTACTGCGAGCGTCACGGTTGGAAGGCGCAGGTCCTCGGGATCACCGAGTCCGACCTGGGCGGCTACAAAGAGGCGACGTTGTCGATCCGTGCGCCGCAGGCGACCCGCGACGGTGTCTGGTCCCGGCTGAAGTTCGAGGGTGGCGTGCACCGCGTGCAGCGCGTCCCGGTGACCGAGTCGCAGGGCCGGATCCACACCTCGGCGGCCGGGGTGCTGATCTACCCCGAGCCCGACGAAGTCGCCGAGGTCGTCATCGACGACTCCGATCTGCGCGTCGATGTGTACCGCAGCTCCGGCAAGGGCGGCCAGGGCGTCAACACCACCGACTCGGCGGTGCGCCTGACCCACCTGCCGACGGGGATCGTCGTGACGTGCCAGAACGAGCGGTCGCAATTGCAGAACAAGGCCCGGGCGATGGCCGTCCTCGCGGCACGTCTGCAGGCCCTGGCCGAGGAGGAGGCCGCGGCGGCGGCGTCGGAGGGGCGCGCCGCGCAGATCCGCACCGTGGACCGCTCTGAGCGGATCCGCACGTACAACTTCCCGGAGAACCGGATCGCCGATCACCGCATCGGCTACAAGGCGAACAACCTCGACGCTGTGCTCGGCGGCGATATGGACTCGCTTCTCGACGCCCTGGTCGAGGCTGACAAGCAGGCACGACTGGCCGCCGAGTGAGAACAGCGCGTGTGCTCGCCGACGCGGTCGAGGCGCTGACCGCGGCCGGGGTGGACTCACCGCAGCCCGACGCCCGATGGCTGCTCGCGCACGCGCTGCGCGTCGACGTCGGTCGGCTGATCCTCGTCGACGAGGTCGATGAGACGGCGCTGCGCCGGTTTCGCGACGACGTGGCGCGCCGCGCCGCCCGTGAACCGCTGCAACACATCCTGGGCCGGGTCGGGTTCGGTGCCGACACTGCCGCGATCGACCTGCGGGTCGGTCCCGGAGTGTTCGTCCCGCGGCCCGAGACCGAGCTGCTCCTGCAGTGGGCTGTGGCCACCGCGCCCCGTGGCGCGCTCGTCGCCGATCTGTGTTCCGGGTCGGGTGCGTTGGCCCTCGGTTTGGCCACCGCGCGCCCCGATGTCCGCGTGCTTGCCGTCGAACTGTTCGACGATGCCCGCACCTGGTTGCGGCGCAACGCCGCCGCTCAGCCCGTGCCGGTGGCCACGCGGGTGGCCGTCGTCGCCGCCGATGTCACCGATCCGGGCGGGTTGGCGGCGGCGATTGCCGCGCAGGCGGGTCCGACCGGTTGGCCGGTGGACGCGGCCCTGGACCTCGTCGTGGCCAACCCGCCGTACGTTCCCGAACTCACCGACGGCACCCCGACGCCGATTTCGCCGGAGGTCGCCGCCGATCCGCACCGGGCGGTATTCGCCGGCGCCGACGGCATGGCGGTGATCACGCCGATGCTCCAATCCGTGCGGGCACTGGGACGGCCGGGCACCGCTTTGGGCGTCGAGCACGACGACGCCACCGGCCCGGCCGTCGCCGCCGCGATGGACGCGGCGGGGTTCGCTGCGATCGAGCCCCATGACGACCTCGCCGGAGCGCAGCGATTCACCACCGCTGTGCAAGGATGAAGCGGTGAGCACCGTCTACGACTGCACCGACCCGCAGACGCGCTCGGCGGGCATGCGTGCCGCGGTCGCGGCGGCGCGCTCGTCGCGGCTGGTCGTGCTTCCCACGGACACCCTCTACGGCCTCGGCTGCGACGCCTTCGACTCCGAGGCCGTCGCGGATCTGCTGGCCGCCAAGGGGCGGGGACGGTCCATGCCGGTCCCGGTGCTGGTCGGTTCCTGGAACACCATCGACGGCCTGGTGCTGTCGGTGCCGCTGGCGGCCCGTGAGCTCACCCGTGCGTTCTGGCCCGGTGGTCTCTCGATCGTCGTCACACAGGCGCCGTCATTGGCGTGGGACCTCGGCGACACCGATGGGACAGTCATGCTGCGCATGCCGCTGCACCCCGTCGCGATCGAGCTGCTGCGCGAGGTCGGTCCGATGGCGGTGTCCAGTGCCAATGTGTCCGGTCAACCGCCCGCCACCACTGTGGGGCAGGCCCGGGACCAGCTCGGCGACGCCGTCGAGGTGTACCTCGACGGCGGCCCGTGCGCGGCTGCGACGGCCTCGACGATCGTGGACGTGACCGGCGAAGTGCCGGTGATCCTGCGCGAGGGTGCGATCAGTGCCGAGCGGATCGGTGAGGTCCTCGACCTGGAGGTCGCCGAACTGCGGGGTGCATCGTGAGCGGCGCACCGTTGCGAGATGCCGATCCCGCCGTCGCCGGACTCGTCGACGCGGAGGTGGCCCGCCGTGCGACGACCGTGTCGCTGATCGCCAGCGAGTCGGTGTCGACGCCGGGGGTGCGCGCCGCACTGGGGTCGGAGTTCGGCGACAAGTATGCCGAGGGACATCCCGGTCACCGCTACCACGGCGGCTGCGAAGTGGTCGACGAACTGGAGGAGCTGGCGGTCGCGCGCGCCCGCGAGCTGTTCGGTGCGGAGTACGCCGACGTCCAGCCGGTGTCCGGGTCCGTGGCGAACTTGGCGGTCTACGCGGCGTTTGCCCAGCCCGACGACGCGGTGCTGGCGCTGTCGCTTCGGCACGGCGGCCACCAGACACACGGCTCGCGTGCAAACTTCTCCGGGCGGTGGTTCACGCCGGTCTCCTACGAGCTGGACATGTCCGACGAGCGCATCGACTACGACAAGCTGCGCGACACGGCGATGTTCTACAAGCCACGGATCCTGGTGGCCGGGGCCTCGGGATACTCGCGGCACATCGACTTCGCCGCGATGCGTTCGATCGCCGACGAGGCGGGCTGCATCCTGTGGGTCGACGCGGCCCACATCGCCGGGCTCGCCATCGCCGGCATCGGACCGTCGCCGGTCGAGTACGCCGACGTCGTCACCGTCTCCACCCAGAAGATCATGCGTGGACCGCGCGGCGGGGTCATCCTTGGGCGCGCCGAGCACGCCGACGCGCTGCGCCGGGCGGTCTACCCCTTCGTACAGGGCGGGCCCAACATGGCGGCGATCGCGGCAAAGGCCGTGGCGTTCGCCGAATCGGCCACCTCCGAGTACCGCGACTACGCGCGCCGTGTCGTCGAGAACGCCGCGGCACTGGCCAGCGCCCTCGTCGACGGCGGACTGCGGGTGGTCTCCGGAGGTACCGATAACCATCTGGCCGTCATCGACGTGACCGAGTTGGGGCTGACCGGGCGCGCCGCCGCCGATGCGCTCGGTGCCGCGGGCATCGTCGTCGACAAAGCGGTTCTGCCGTTCGATCCGGCCCCGGTGGCGCTGGGCTCGGCGTTCCGGGTGGGCACTCCGACGGTGACCTCGGCCGGACAGACGGTGTCGGACATGGCCGTGCTGGCCGCGCGGATCCTCGACGTGCTGGCGGGTGCGGCGAGGTGATCGAGCAGTTGGCGGTGCCGTCGGGGATCGGTTCCCCGGGGGCCGGCGTCCCGCTGCGGGAGCTCGTGCTGGTCGGGGCCACTGCCGCGGCCGTGACATACCTGCTGACCTCGCTGGTCCGAGTGTTCGCGATCCGCGTCGGCGCCGTCGCGGTGCCCCGCGCCCGCGACGTACACGTGATCCCGACGCCTCGGCTGGGCGGGGTCGGCATGTTCATCGGCCTCGTCTCGGCGATTGCGCTGGCGGCCCAGTTGCCCGCGCTCAACCGGGGGTTCGCGTACTCCCCGGACATGATGGCGGTGATCACCGCCGGGTTGGTGATCGTGCTGGTCGGTGTCATCGACGACCGGTGGGGCCTCGACGCGCTGACCAAGTTCGTGGGCCAGCTGACCGCGGCCGGGGTGCTCGTGATCATGGGCGTGAGCTGGAACGTCTTCAACGTCCCGGTCGGCAACATCGGGACGCTGTCACTCGACCCGCTACAGGCCGGGCTGCTGACCGTCGTGATCACCGTCGCGACCATCAATGCCGTCAACTTCATCGACGGCCTCGACGGCCTCGCCGCGGGGCTGGGGCTGATCGCCGCCCTGGCGATCTGCCTGTTCTCCCTCGGGCAGCTCCGCGAACTCGGCGGCGACTCCAGCTACTACCCGCCCGCGCTGATCACCGTCGCGCTGGCCGGCGCCTGCCTGGGCTTCCTGCCCCACAACTTCAGCCCGGCGCGGATCTTCATGGGCGATTCGGGCGCGATGCTGATCGGCCTGATGCTCGCCGCGGCGTCGACGAGCGCGTCGGGTCGCATCTCGCCCAACGCCTACGGCACCGCCGACGTCTTCACCCTGCTCTCACCGCTCATCCTCGTCGCGGCGATCATGTTCATCCCGATGCTCGACATGCTGATGGCGGTCGTGCGGCGGACGAGGGCCGGAGTCGGTTTCTACACGCCCGACAAGATGCACCTGCACCACCGGCTGCTCGAACTCGGACACTCGCAGTCGCGCGTCGCGCTGCTGATCTACCTGTGGGTCGGTGTGCTGGCGCTGTCGGTGTCGGCGAGCACGGTCGCACCGCTGCGGGTCGTCGGGCCGGTGTTCCTCGTCGGCGTCGTGGTGGCGCTCGCATTCACATTCTCACCGCGCATCGCCCGGGCCTTCCGCAGCTGACTCGACGGCGGGATTGGCTGTGCCCGCCGCGCGGGCGCTAGCCTGTCAGCCATGGCTGACGACACCCCCGACATCCTGCGCGCGACGACCGACCCGCTGGGCGCGCTGAAGGCCGGGCTGCGCTACGGCTCGGTCGGCCTGGTGGCGCTCACCCTGCTCGGCCTGGCCGTCTGGGTGCCGCTGGCAGGGACCCGGGGCCTGTGGGGAGTGGTGGTCGGCGCTGCCGTCGGCGGCGGATTCATCCTGGTCACGATCATCGTGGTGCTGGCCACGGCGCACCTGGAGCCGACGACCTCGCTGTACATCATCATGGGCTCCTGGTTCCTGAAGATGGTCGCCGTCATCGTGGTGATGGGGATCGTCAAGAACATGGATTTCTACGATCGGGGCGCCCTGGTGAGCATGCTCATCGGCGCGATCGTGATCGTGCTGGGCGCGGAGTTCTACGGAGTGCTGCGCACGCGCGTGCCCTACGTCGACGAGGTGGCGGGGGAGTAGCCCCGAGCCACGCCGTGCAGCCGTCGTACCGATTGGCTCCTCCCCGGAATGGCTACTACACTGTGTCGTAGATGGTCGCCGGGACAAATCAGACCCCGGTGATCGGGTTGATGATCCGGACTTGATAGGGTTCTGATCACACCAAACAGGACTGGCCGCGCCCCGAATGCCGATAGCATGCGGAAGCGCCATACCTGTCTGTTTCCCGCATCTGCGGGATTGTCCGATCGAACCCGCACCCGCAGCCGCGAGCGCGGGGCCCGAGCACGGGAGAGAACGCTGAACACCGTCTTCTTGGCCGAGTCCGCTGAATTCCAAGCGCCGACGCTGGACGATTTCTTTCCCCCGCAGGTGCTGTTCGAAGACACGTGGTTCGCCCTCGACAGGTTGATGATCATCCGCCTGGGCGTCGTGTTCCTGCTGGGCGTCTTTTTCATGGTCGCCATGCGCAGTCCGAAGATCATCCCGCGGGGCATCCAGAACGTCGCCGAGAGCATGCTGGACTTCGTCCGCGTCCAGATCGCGGAGGAGATCCTCGGCAAGGAGAACGGGCGCAAGTACTTCGCGATCATCGCGACGATCTTCTTCGCGACGATCTTCCTGAACCTCACCTCGGTGATCCCGTTCCTGAACATCTCGTCGAACGCGCGCATCGGGTTCCCGATGGTGATGGCCGGCGCCGCCTACCTCACCTACCTGACCGTCGGGTTCCGCAAGTTCGGGTTCTTCGGATTCATCAAGTCCTCGACGGTCCTGCCCGGCGTGCCGCTGCCGATCCACTTCCTGTTGATCCCGATCGAGTTCATCTCGACGTTCGTCCTGCGGCCGTTCACGCTCACCGTCCGTCTTATGGCCAACATGCTCGCCGGCCACATCATGCTGGTCCTGTTCTTCTCGGCCACGCAGTTCTTCTTCTTCGAATCGAAGAATTGGATGGCCGTCTTCGGACTCCCGGCCCTGCTCGTCGGCGTCGCGTTCACCTTCTTCGAACTGCTGGTGATCGCGCTGCAGGCATACATCTTCGCCCTGCTGACCGCGGTCTACATCGACCAGTCGATCCACGCAGACGCACACTGACCACCGACCATCGACAACAACAACAGAACCTGACTACTCATCCATCCGGATGGGGAGCCATTTAGAAAGGGAATAGCAAGATGAGCTACATCGCCCAGACCCTCGCCGAGGCCAACGAGATCAAGGGAACCGGTTTCGGTGCCATCGGCTACGGCCTCGCCGCCATCGGCCCGGGCATCGGCGTGGGCATCGTGGCCGGCAAGGCCATCGAGGGCATCGCCCGCCAGCCCGAGCTGTCCGGCCAGATCCGCACCACCATGTTCCTCGGCATCGCGCTGTCGGAAGCCTTGGCGCTGATCGGTATCGTCGCCGGCTTCATCTTCTGATCGACGATCCGACATGACTAACGCAACCGAACTGACGCTGCTCCTGGCAGCCGAGGGCGGGGAGAAGCACAACCCGCTCCTCCCGCACACCTACGACATCGTCTGGTCGCTGGTCGCGTTCGCCTTCGTCTTCTTCGTCTTCTGGAAGTACGTCGTCCCCCGCTACCAGCAGGTGCTCGACGAGCGACGCGAGGCGATCGAGGGCGGTATCGAGCGCGCCGAGGCGACGCAGGCACAGGCCGACGCCGAGCTCGCGGCCTACCGCGAGAAGCTGGCCGGTGCCCGCGAAGAGGGCGCGGCCATCCGCGACGAGGCTCGTGCGCAGGGTCAGCAGATCATTGCCGATGCGACCGCGACCGCGCAGGCGGAGAGCGATCGGATCGTCGCAGCCGGCAACCAGCAGCTCGAGGCATCTCGACAGCAGGTTGTCTCCGAGCTGCGCAGCGACGTCGGCAAGATGTCGATCGACCTGGCCGAGAAGCTGGTCGGGCAGTCGCTGGGCGACCCCGCGAAGCAGTCGGCCACCGTTGACCGATTCCTCGCCGAGATCGACCCCGTCAAATAGCCGGAAGGCGCCCTGCCGGGGAATCGGCCGGTCGGCAATCGAGAACAGGAACGAAGAGGTAGATGTACGCAGCATCGTCACGCGAGGCCCTCGCCGAGGCGCGCGCCGTACTGGAGTCGGCCACCGGGTCGGCACAGGCCGGCGACACCACCGGCGATGAGTTGCTGGAGGTGTCGCGGCTCCTCGACGGCAACCGAGAGTTGCTGACGGCCCTGACCGAGGCGGCGCTGCCGCCCGCCGAACGAGCCGCTGTTGCCCGCGCTGTCCTGGCCGGCAAGGTCGGCGACGCGACCAGCGCCGTCGTCGCAGCGGCGGCAGGCGCACAGTGGTCGACTTCGACGGACCTGGCCTCCGGCCTACACGACCTCGGAGTCCAGGCACTCCTGCGATCGGCGGCGGCGGCCGACGAGGGCGGGGCAGTCGAGGACGAGTTGTTCCGACTCGGCCGCATCGTAGCCGGTGACCCGCAACTGGAGCAGGCGCTGTCCGATCGTGCCCGCCCTGTCGCCGACCGCGTCGGACTCTTGCGCACGCTGATCACCGGCAAGGTGAACCCGGTGACCGAGAAGCTCGCGCTCGACGCGGTTGAGCGGTCGGATCTGCAGCCGGCCGATGCGTTCGCCGCGCTGGCCGACACCGCCGCACACATCGGCGGCCGACGGGTCGCACATGTGCGCGCCGCGGCGGCACTGACCGACGAGCAGCGCGCGAAGCTGGCGGGCGACCTCGAGGCCGATCTTGGCTCACCGGTCACCCTCCACGTCGATGTCGACCCCGCCCTTCTCGGCGGTGTCGTCGTCCGTGTCGGCAACGAGCAGATTGACGGCAGTATCGCGGGCAAGCTCGCCGCGGTACGCCGCGGCCTGCGCTGACCCCCGCTAGCCCAAACCCCACAACCCCACACGAAACCTTGATCGAGACCCGATCACCAGAGCCAGGAAGAGTAAGCACATGGCGGAGTTGACCATCTCCTCCGATGAGATTCGGAGCGCGCTGAGCACGTACACCAAGGAGGTGGACACGTCGGCCACCCGCGAGGAGGTGGGCACGGTCGTGGACACCGGCGACGGCATCGCCCACGTGAGCGGCCTGCCCGGCGCCATGGCGAACGAGCTGCTGGAGTTCCCCGGTGGCATCCGCGGCGTCGCACTGAACCTCGACCTCGACGCGGTCGGCGCGGTCATCCTGGGTGACTACGAGAACATCGAAGAGGGCCAAGAGGTCAAGCGGACCGGCAACGTGCTGTCGGTGCCGGTCGGTGACAACTTCCTCGGCCGTGTGATCGATCCTCTCGGTGCACCGATCGACGGCCTGGGCCCGATCGAGGCCGAGACCGACCGCGTCCTCGAGCTGCAGGCCGCCACGGTGCTGCAGCGCCAGCCCGTCGAGGAGTCGCTCGCGACCGGCATCAAGGCGATCGACGCCATGACGGCGATCGGCCGCGGCCAGCGCCAGCTGATCATCGGTGACCGCAAGACCGGCAAGACTGCGGTCTGCATCGACGCGATCCTGAACCAGAAGGACAACTGGAAGACCGGCGATCCGGAGAAGCAGGTCCGCTGCATCTACGTCGCCATCGGCCAGAAGGGCTCGACGATCGCCGGCGTCAAGACGGCACTCGAAGAGGCCGGCGCGATGGAGTACACGACCATCGTCGCGGCGCCCGCGTCGGACTCGGCCGGCTTCAAGTGGCTCGCCCCCTACACCGGCTCGGCCCTGGGCCAGCACTGGATGTACGCCGGCAAGCACGTCCTGATCGTGTTCGACGACCTGTCGAAGCAGGCCGAGGCCTACCGCGCGATCTCGCTGCTGCTGCGCCGCCCGCCGGGCCGCGAGGCATACCCCGGTGACGTCTTCTACTTGCACTCGCGTCTGCTGGAGCGTGCGGCGAAGCTCTCCGACGAGATGGGCGGCGGCTCGATGACCGCGCTGCCGATCATCGAGACCAAGGCCAACGACGTTTCGGCGTTCATCCCGACCAACGTCATCTCGATCACCGACGGCCAGGTGTTCCTCGAGTCCGACCTCTTCAACAAGGGCGTCCGCCCCGCCATCAACGTCGGCATCTCGGTGTCGCGCGTCGGTGGCGCCGCGCAGACCAAGGGCCTCAAGAAGGTCTCGGGATCCCTGCGCCTCGAGCTGGCCCAGTACCGCGAGCTGGAGGCCTTCTCGGCCTTCGCCTCCGACCTCGACGCGGCTTCCAAGGCCCAGCTTGAGCGCGGTGCCCGCTGGGTCGAGCTGCTCAAGCAGGACCAGTACAGCCCGGTCTCGGTCGAAGACCAGATCGTATCGCTGTACCTGTGCGGTGAGGGCTTCATGGACTCGGTGCCGGTGGGCGATATCCGCCGCTTCGAGGCCGAGTTGCTCGCCGACCTGCACCACAGCGCTGCCGGCGTCTACTCGAACATCGCCGGTGGCGGCGCTCTGTCCGACGACGACATTGCCGCACTGACCACGGCGACGAACAACTTCAAGGAGGGCTTCGTCGCCAGCGACGGCTCGCGGGTCGTCAACGACCCGGACGCGCCGGCCCTCAACGCCGACGACGTCGAGCCCGAGACCCTTCGGGTGACGAAGAAGAAGAAGTAGTCCGATGGCAACCATTCGGGAGCTGCGCTCGCGGATCCGGTCGATCCAGTCGACCAAGAAGATCACCAAGGCGCAGGAACTGATCGCGACCTCGCGGATCACCAAGGCGCAGGCCCGGGTGGCCGCCGCCCGGCCGTACGCGCAGGAGATCACCAAGGTGGTCACCACGCTCGCCGGTGCGTCGGTCTCGCTGGATTCGCCATTGCTCACGGCGCGGGAGAACCCCCGCCGGGCCGCGGTCCTGGTCGTCACCTCCGACAGCGGGCAGTGCGGCGGCTACAACTCCAACGTGTTGCGCGAGACCGAGGAACTGCTGGCCCTTCTGCGGTCGGAGGGCAAGGATCCGGTGCTCTACGTGATGGGCCGCAAGGGAGTGGGCTATTACACCTTCCGCAGCCGTCCGATCGTTGACAGCTGGACGGGCTTCTCCCAGCAGCCGGTATTCGCCGACGTCTCCGGTGCGGTCAAGCACCTGGTCGATGCCTTCCTGGCCGGATCGGGCGAGACCGTCGCCCACGACGGCGAGGACATCGAGGGCTTCGACGAACTGCACGTGGTCTACACGCGCTTCATCTCGATGCTGACGCAGCGTCCGACCGTCCGGCGGATGGCTCCCATCGACGTCGAGTTCGAGATCGAGCAGCTCAACATGGGGGAGGACATGCTCGACACCAACAGCGGTGCGGTCGTCGGACCCGAGATCGAGTTCGAGCCCGAGGCCAAGGAACTCTTGGACGCCCTGCTGCCGCGCTACGTCGCGTCACGGATCTTCGCGGCACTGCTGGAGTCGGCTGCGAGTGAGAACGCCGCCCGGCGCACCGCTATGAAGGCGGCGACTGACAACGCCACGGAGCTGGAGAAGAGCCTCTCGCGCGAGGCGAATGCGGCACGCCAGGCCCAGATCACCCAGGAAATCAGCGAGATCGTCGGTGGCGTCGAAGCCCTGGCGCACCACTGACACACGAACAACCGAGGAAAGTGAAGAAACCATGACTGCAGCAGTCACCGACTCCACCGCTGGTGCGGCTTCGGCAACCGCCGGTCGCGTCGCCCGGGTCATCGGGCCCGTCGTCGACGTCGAGTTCCCCCGGGGCGCCATCCCCGACCTGTTCAACGCCCTGCACGCGGAGATCACCCTCCCGTCGGTCGCCAAGACGCTGACCCTCGAGGTTGCCCAGCACCTGGGCGACAACGTGGTGCGAACCATTTCGATGCAGCCCACCGACGGTCTGGTCCGCGGTGCGGCCGTCACCGACACCGGCAAGCCGATCTCGGTGCCGGTCGGCGACGTCGTCAAGGGACACGTCTTCAACGCACTGGGCGACTGCCTCGACGCACCGGGCACCGGCCGCGACGGCGAGCAGTGGGGCATCCACCGCAAGCCCCCGGCCTTCGACCAGCTCGAGGGTAAGACCGAGATCCTCGAGACCGGCATCAAGGTCATCGACCTCCTGACCCCCTACGTCAAGGGCGGCAAGATCGGCCTGTTCGGCGGCGCAGGTGTCGGCAAGACCGTTCTGATCCAGGAGATGATCACCCGTATCGCCCGCGAGTTCTCCGGCACCTCGGTGTTCGCCGGCGTCGGTGAGCGCACCCGTGAAGGCACCGACCTCCACCTCGAGATGGAGGAGATGGGCGTCCTTCAGGACACCGCGCTCGTGTTCGGCCAGATGGATGAGCCGCCGGGGACGCGTATGCGCGTCGCCCTGTCGGCGCTGACGATGGCGGAGTACTTCCGTGACGTCAAGCACCAGGACGTGCTGCTGTTCATCGATAACATCTTCCGCTTCACGCAGGCGGGCTCGGAGGTTTCGACGCTGCTCGGCCGCATGCCGTCGGCCGTGGGTTACCAGCCGACGCTGGCCGACGAGATGGGCGAGCTGCAGGAGCGCATCACGTCGACGAAGGGCCGCTCGATCACCTCGCTGCAGGCGATCTACGTCCCCGCCGACGACTACACCGACCCGGCACCGGCAACGACCTTCGCTCACCTCGATGCGACCACCGAGCTGTCGCGCCCGATCTCGCAGCTGGGTATCTACCCGGCTGTGGACCCGCTGACGTCGACCTCGCGCATCCTAGAGGCGTCGATCGTGGGTGACGAGCATTTCCGCGTCGCCAACGAGGTCAAGCGCATCCTGCAGAAGTACAAGGAGCTGCAGGACATCATCGCGATCCTCGGTATGGACGAGCTCTCCGAGGAGGACAAGGTCACGGTCAACCGGGCCCGTCGTATCCAGAAGTTCCTCGGGCAGAACTTCCTCGTTGCGGAGAAGTTCACCGGCCAGGTCGGCTCGGTCGTGCCGCTGGCCGATACCATCGATGCCTTCGACCGGGTCTGCAAGGGCGAGTTCGACCACCTGCCCGAGCAGGCGTTCAACAGCTGTGGCGGGCTCGACGACGTCGAGGCCGCGGCTGCCAAGCTCGCCGGGAAGTAGAGACCGGTCATGGCGGACAAGAGCTTCCGGGTAGATCTCGTCTCAGCCGACGAGCGACTGTATTCGGGTGAGGCAACGATCCTCGTCGCCCAGACCACCGACGGTGAGATCGGCGTTTTGGCCGGCCATGCTCCGTTGTTGGGCCAGCTGCGCGAAGGCGGCTACATCGCGGTCACCGAGGTCGGGGGCGATCGCCGCGTTGCGGCGGTGACCGGTGGCTTCCTGTCGGTGGCGACGGAGGGCGTGACCATTCTCGCCGAGTCGGCGGAATGGGCCCATCACGTCGACGTCGCGGCCGAGACCGCGGCTCTCGAAGAAGCCGAGCCCGGTAGCGAGACACACCAGCTCGCGAAGTCCCGACTGTCAGCGGCTGCCGCCCTGGCAAGGTAGTAATGCGCGTCGTCAATCGCCCGATTCGGTGTTCACCGCCGGTCGGGCGATTGGTGTCTGTGCCCATGCCCGTGGCACCGGTGTCGTGATGGTCGTCTGGATCGTCGTACTAGCCGTAGCGCTCGCTGCGGCAGTCGCCGTTGCGTCCCTGTCGATGTACCGGTTGGCTGAACTGCGACGGAGTGGCACCCCGCTGCTATTGCGACCAGTGCCGGCGGCGGAGGACCACGGCTGGCACCACGGATCCGCGCACTACGGCGACGACACGCTGGTCTACCACCGTCTGGTGACCTTCTGGCGCGGCCCTGCCGTGCGGCTCATCCGCAGTGCGATCACGGTGGTGGGGCGACGGGAGCCGCGCGGCACCGAGCGGGAGATCCTCGATGGGCTGGTCATCGTCGAACTCGGACCGGGTGCCGACGCAGCGGGCGGTGCTTATGAGTTGGGCATGACACCCGACGCGTTCACGGCCTTCCAGGCCTGGCTCGAATCGGCTCCGCCGCCGCGGGCCCGTCGTCGGTCAAGCTGACCCGCAGCTCAGGCGTCCGGGCGCGTGCGATTGCCGCCGGGCACCCATTTGACGTCGCCAGCCGGTCCGGCAGCGACGCGGGCGAGAATGAACAACAGGTCAGAGAGCCTGTTGAGGTATTTCGCCGGTAGCACCGACGTGTCCTGCGGGTGGGCGTCGATCGCTGCCCACGCGGAGCGCTCGGCCCGCCGCACGACGGTCCGCGCTTGGTGCAGCAGTGCGGATCCAGGGGTTCCGCCGGGAAGGATGAACGAGTCGAGGGCGGGCAAGCTCTCGCCGTAGGCGTCACACCACCGCTCGAGTGCATCGATGTAGGACTGTTCGATGCGCAGTGGTGGGTACTTCGGGTCGGCGACGACGGGGGTCGACAGGTCCGCACCGGCGTCGAAGAGGTCGTTCTGCACGGTACCGAGCACCTGGGCGATGTCGGGTGACAGCGCACCGAGGGTCAGTGCCACGCCGATCGCCGCGTTCGCCTCGTCGCAATCGGCGTAGGCGGTGACACGGGGGTCGCTCTTCGCGACGCGGGAGAAGTCGGACAACCCGGTGGTCCCGTCGTCGCCGGTGCGGGTGTAGATGCGGGTGAGGTGGACGGCCATGAGTTCACGGTAGTGGATAAGCTACGGGGGTGAGTGATCGGTTTCTGGTGTCCGGTGGTGCGCGGCTCTCCGGCGAAGTGGCGGTGACAGGAGCCAAGAACAGCGTCCTGAAGCTGATGGCCGCAGCCCTGCTGGCGGAAGGCACGACGGTGCTGACCAACTCGCCCGATATCGCCGACGTGCCGCTGATGGCGGAGGTCCTCCGCGGGCTGGGCGCATCGGTGGAGCTCGACGGCGACGAGGTGCGGATCGATTCGCCGGCCATGCCGAGCTTCCACGCCGACTTCGACGCAGTTAAGCAGTTCCGCGCCTCGGTGTGCGTCCTCGGTCCGTTGATGGCCCGCTGTCGCCGTGCAATCGTGGCGCTGCCCGGCGGTGACGCGATCGGGTCGCGGCCACTCGACATGCACCAGGCGGGCCTGCGGGCCATGGGGGCCGAGAGCGCGATCGAGCACGGTTGCGTCGTCGCGTCGGCGCAGGCGCTGACGGGCGCACCGATCGCGCTCGAATTCCCCTCCGTTGGGGCGACGGAGAACATCCTGATGGCGGCGGTACTGGCCGACGGCGTGACCACGGTCGACAATGCTGCGCGTGAGCCCGAGATCATCGACCTGTGCGAGATGCTGACCCAGATGGGCGCGCAGATCGACGGTGCGGGCACCTCGACACTGACCGTCACCGGCGTGCGCGAGTTGCACCCCACCACCCACCGGGTGGTGGGGGACCGCATCGTCGGCGCGACGTGGGGGATCGCGGCGGCGATGACCCGCGGCGACGTCACGGTCCGCGGCGTCGATCCCGACCACCTGGCGCTGGTGTTGAACAAGCTCGCCGACGCCGGCGCCAAGGTCGACCGCTACGACGACGGGTTCCGTGTGCGCCAAGAGGCGCGGCCCGTAGCGATCAACGTGTCGACTCTGCCGTATCCGGGTTTCCCCACTGACCTGCAGCCGATGATGATCGCACTCGCGGCCGTCGCCGACGGGATGTCGGTGGTGACTGAGAACGTCTTCGAGGCACGGTTCCGGTTCGTCGAGGAGATGGTCCGGCTCGGTGCCGATGCGCGTACCGACGGTCACCATGCGGTCATCCGTGGCGTCGAGCGCCTCTCGAGTGCTCCCGTGTGGTCCTCCGACATCCGGGCGGGCGCCGGACTTGTCTTGGCCGGCCTGGTCGCCGACGGGGTCACCGAGGTGTACGACATCGAGCACATCGACCGGGGTTACCCCGATTTCCTGGCGCAGCTACGCTCCCTTGGCGGCGAGATCGAGCGGGTCTCCGGCTAGCCGGAGACCCTGACCTGCGCTTATATCTGGACTCGATCCAGTGTGGCGGACGTCACGTGCCAGCGAATTGACCTGCCCGACACGCATGCGTAACTTAGTCGGAGTCAGCGCGCCACGGCGCCGCCGGCCAACTCCGACAGGAGCGCCGGAATACGGAGACCGAGTCTGGCGTTGACACTTCCGAACAGCCCGGATCTGATCAGACGCGAACGCGAGTTTGCGCCTGGCGAACAGGTCTGTTAGGATGGGAGAGTTGCCCCAAATGAGGGGTCAACATCCAACAAAACCCAGCTTGCTGGAGAGCGTCCCCTTGGGGATGGCGCCAGCGGGTGTGTGTTCTTTGAGAACTCGATAGTGTGTGACAAATTTGTTTGATGCCATTTTTTGATGGTGTCTGTTTTTTGATGCCAGTTTTGTTTTTTTGGATTGTTTTTGCTGGGGTTTTTGCCTCTGTGAGGATTGTTCTGAGGATGGCCGGCTCGTGACTTTTTGGTTGTGGGTTGGTTGTTTTCTTTGTTTTTTCATGGAGAGTTTGATCCTGGCTCAGGACGAACGCTGGCGGCGTGCTTAACACATGCAAGTCGAACGGAAAGGCCCCTTCGGGGGTACTCGAGTGGCGAACGGGTGAGTAACACGTGGGTGATCTGCCCCAAACTTTGGGATAAGCCTGGGAAACTGGGTCTAATACCGGATATGACCATGGGATGCATGTCTTGTGGTGGAAAGCTTTTGCGGTTTGGGATGGGCCCGCGGCCTATCAGCTTGTTGGTGGGGTAATGGCCTACCAAGGCGACGACGGGTAGCCGACCTGAGAGGGTGATCGGCCACACTGGGACTGAGACACGGCCCAGACTCCTACGGGAGGCAGCAGTGGGGAATATTGCACAATGGGCGCAAGCCTGATGCAGCGACGCCGCGTGAGGGAAGACGGCCTTCGGGTTGTAAACCTCTTTCGCCAGGGACGAAGCGCAAGTGACGGTACCTGGAGAAGAAGCACCGGCCAACTACGTGCCAGCAGCCGCGGTAATACGTAGGGTGCGAGCGTTGTCCGGAATTACTGGGCGTAAAGAGCTCGTAGGCGGTTTGTCGCGTCGTCTGTGAAATTCTGCAGCTTAACTGTAGGCGTGCAGGCGATACGGGCAGACTTGAGTACTACAGGGGAGACTGGAATTCCTGGTGTAGCGGTGAAATGCGCAGATATCAGGAGGAACACCGGTGGCGAAGGCGGGTCTCTGGGTAGTTACTGACGCTGAGGAGCGAAAGCGTGGGGAGCAAACAGGATTAGATACCCTGGTAGTCCACGCCGTAAACGGTGGGTACTAGGTGTGGGTTCCATTTCACGGGATCCGTGCCGTAGCTAACGCATTAAGTACCCCGCCTGGGGAGTACGGCCGCAAGGCTAAAACTCAAAGGAATTGACGGGGGCCCGCACAAGCGGCGGAGCATGTGGATTAATTCGATGCAACGC
>WBZU01000201.1_pt1 | contig 55992 bp, 53 predicted proteins | sample 5204311 | NCBI WGS metagenome assembly WBZU01 (sample SAMN12344359, study PRJNA552823) | activated sludge metagenome | biome: Activated sludge suspended growth; feature: Nitrification reactor; material: Wastewater; isolation source: activated sludge from nitrification reactor of wastewater...
CGACCAGGCATACGCCCAGCACCCCGAACGCTTCCGGAAACCACCCAAAGCATCAGCACTACCCGGACCCACCGGGATCAACACCAAAACCCAGGCTGCTCTGTCTCAGACAGCTTGACAACTACCGGGCTGACGCTGACTTGACGAAACCGCGCAGGGTTCATGACACCAAATGAAGATCGGGCCGGATCACCTCGCGGTGATCCGGCCCGATTCCTTGCTAGTCACAACCGACTACGGGGTGTTCCACCACGTCCAGAAGGCGCGGATGGTCTCACCGCCGCGGCAGTTGCTGTAGCCGATGTAGGCGCCGACTGCGGCACCGGCAGCGATGCCCCAGAACGCACCGACGATCACAAAGAAGCCGATGAGGCCTCCGACGATCGCACCGACGAGAACCGACGGAGCAGCGCACGACCAGTTGTTGTTGGCCTTCGTGACGAGGTTGTTCCAGGCCTGGGCCTTGGTCATCTTCGCCACGTTGTGCTTGAAGGCGACATCGTTCTTCGCAACCTTGGCGACCTGGGGCTTCAGGTCCACGGACTTGGAGTCCGACGCGACGACGGCCTTCATCGGGATCGTCTTGCCGGCCACCTGGTGGCTCGTCAGGCTGATGCGCTCGGTCGTCACGCCGAGGGCGTTGCGGACCATCAAGGTGTCACCGGACTGCTTGAAGGTGCCCTTGTTGAGCTGCAGGTGAATCGTGTCGTAGTCGGCGCCGGTCAGGACACCCCGGACGTCACCGGTGCCGAGCATGGCCCGCGGGGCGGCGTTCGCGGTACCCAACGGCACGACGAGCAGTGCGGCGAATGCTACCGCGAGCATTCCCATAATCGAGGCAATGCGCTTCAATGAACTCCCCTTTCGATGGCCTGCAGAAAACCTGCAGTATCGCGATTCAAGCACAGGAAGGTCACGGACGAACGTTTTACGCGCGAACACGGGACAACTGTCCCGATTTCACACGTGTCGGGCCGGGTCCCGGAAAGGACCCGGCCCGAGGTTCACCCGTGGCGAACCGGCTGTTATGGCGCGCTGAGCCACCGCTGGCCGGCGCGGATCGTCTCGCCACCGCCGCAGTTGCTGTAGCCGATGTAAGCACCGATCAGGCCACCGATGACCCAGCCCACGAAGAAGACGAAGAATCCGATGATGGCACCGACCGCGATGGCGGGCAGAGCGCAGTTGAAGTTCTTGTTCGCCTTGTTGACCAGGTCGTTGTAAGCCTGGGCCTTCGTCATTCCCTTGACGTTGTGCTTGGCGACCTGCGTCTTCGTGAAGTGCGGCGTCAGCTCGGCCGACTTGCGGTCAGCGGCAACCCGAGCGGAAACCGGGACACTCTTCCCTTCCGACTTGACGACCAGCGGAATACGGTCAGTGGTCTTGCCCAGAGAGTTGACGATCGCCAGCGAATCACCCTGCTGCCTGAAGACGGAGTTGTGGAGCTTCACGGACACGGTTTGGTAGTCGTTCACGAGCGAGATCTGGGCGTCGCCGGCCTTGACCGCGGCGGGAGCCGCATTCGCGGTGCCCAGGGGGACCACCAGCAGCGCCGCCACGGCCGCCGCCAGCATTCCCAACACTGAAGTAATTCGGTTCATGTTCACCCCTTCTACGTGGCTGCAGCGAATCTGCAGTTCGCCGATCAAAACACAGCGTGCTCTCAGATTTGAGATGAGTCATATTTGACCGATTCGCACGCCCAAAAAGGCGGATATTCAACCGCCATAAAAGGGACTAAATGCGCACTTCCGACGCGTATTCGTCACGCCTGGGGAAGGCGGGCACCACCCTTGCGCTTCACCGGATTGGACGGCGGCGGGACGACAGGCCCGATATCACCGTCGGGAGCGGTGTCCAGATCGACGATGACCGGCGCATGGTCACTGGGCTTGGTCCCCTTGCGCGCCTGCCGGTCGACAAATGCCGCCGCGACGCGCGGTACGACGTCGGCACCGGCGAGGATCAGGTCGATGCGCATCCCGAGGTCCTTGTGGAACATCCCGGCGCGGTAGTCCCAGTAGCTGAAGACCCGCTCCCCCGGCCACCGCGCACGGATGACGTCGACGAGTCCGGTGTCGACGACCGCGGCCAGCGCCGCCCGCTCCACATCGGTGACGTGCGTGTGCCCGGCGAAGGCCGCCGGATCGAACACGTCGTCGTCGGCGGGGGCGATGTTGATATCGCCACACACGATCGTCGACGACGGGCCCGCACTCAGTACCGCGTCCCGTAGCGCTTTGAGCCAGGTCAATTTGTAGTCGTAGTGGTCAGAGCCGACTTCGCGCCCGTTGGGCACGTACAGGGAGTAGACGCGCACCCCGTCGCACACCGCCGAGACGGCACGCGCCTCGACCGATTCGGGGTCGGGATAACCGGGCGTGCCGGGGAAGGCCTTCTCCACGTCGTCGAGTCCGACCCGCGAGAGCAGCGCCACGCCGTTCCACTGCCCCTGCCCGTGGTGGGCCCACTCATAGCCCAGCGCGTCGAGGTCCGCCCCGACGGCGTCGGCGAAACCCGCATCGTCGAGCTTCGTCTCCTGCAGGCAGACGACGTCGGGACGGCGCTGCTCCAACCACGGCAGGAATCGCGGCACCCGCGCTGACAGGGAGTTCACATTCCAGGTCGCAACACGCATGGCTTCAAGTTAGCGTGCAGATACCCGAACCCATGAACGGCGGCTAGATGCACGACGAGCCAGATCCGGGCGTGCCGCGCAGCGCTGCCGGCCCGCGCGCTGAGTCGTTATGGGCGGGGCGCCTCATCGTCGGCATCGCCATCCTGGTCTTCGCCTTCACCTTGCGCACCGCGGTGACCTCACTGGTCCCTCTGCTGACTCGCGTGGCCGCAGACCTCGGGTTCGGACCGACAACCATTGGCTTCGTCGCCATGATGCCGACGGTGATGTTCGGCCTCGCGGGCTTCGTCTCTCCCCCGCTGACCCGACGATTCGGCCTCGAACGCGTCGCGTTGGGGGCGGTGATCGCCACGGGTGTCGGGATCGCCGCACGAGCGGGCTCCGGGTCCGCAGCCATGCTGCTGGTGTGGTCGGGGCTGGCACTGGGCGGCATGGGAATCGGCAACATCATCATCCCGCCACTCGTCAAGCGGTACTTCGGCGACCGAATCGCCCTCCTCTCAACCGCCTACATCACGTGCGTGCAATTAGGCACCGCCGTACCGGCCGCCCTGGCGGTCCCCGTCGCCGAGGCCCACGGCTGGCGGATCTCCCTGGGCATGTGGGCACTGATCCCGGCCATCGCCGTTCTCCCCTGGATCAGCGTCGTACGCGCCCGTCATCGCCACGACCTTGCCGACCACACGGCACTGCCGCACGGCCGGGTGCGCGGTGTGTGGCGCTCGCCGCTGGCCTGGGGTCTGACCGTGATGTTCGGCATGACGGCGTTGGTGACGTACGCGCTGTTCGCATGGCTCCCGGTGTTGCTGATCGACGCGGGCGGAAGCGAACGACTCGGCGGAAACATGATCGCCCTGTTCGCAGCCCTTGGCTTCGCTGGCACGCTCGTCGCACCGTCGATCTGTGCGCGGTTCCGTAATCCGTTCGGCTTCGCGCTGGTCTTCGCGGCCCTGCTCGTCGTCGGCATGGTCGGCTTTCTAGTGGCACCACTGGCCGCCCCGTACCTGTGGATCTTGCTGCTCGGCCTCGGGCCGACGACCTTCCCGATGGCGCTCACGTTGATCAACCTGCGTACGCGGACCGACGAGGAGTCGGCCGCTCTATCTGGGTTTACCCAGGGCACCGGATATTTGCTGGCGTGTTCGGGACCGGTGCTATTCGGCGTACTGAACGAGATGACCGGCAGTTGGGCGTGGTCGATGGGCTTTCTGTTCGCCGCCGTCGGGGCTCTCGTCGCCGGCGCCGCTGTCGCCTGTCGCCCGGGATACCTGACTGTGCGGGCTTGACCGCGCGAGCCCGACACCGCCAGCAGGCAGGGACTTTCGGACTGATATCCGCAAACTCTGGATCGAGTCAAGAAAAGGGTCCATACTGGAAACGTGCCGTCGACCGATGAGCTGACGCAGGCGCTGCGCGCCGCGGATCTGCGTGTCACGCAACCCCGCGTGGCGGTACTCGACGCCGTCCACCGCAACCCGCACGCCGACACCGACAGCGTTCTCACGACCGTCCGCGCGGACCTGCCCACCGTCTCGCGCCAGGCGGTCTACGACATCCTCGCCGCACTGACCGAGTCCGGCCTCGTCCGCCGCATCCAGCCCGCGGGCACCTATGCCCGCTACGAAGCGCGCGTCGGCGACAACCACCACCACGCGGTGTGCCGACGGTGCGGTGCCATCAGCGACATCGATTGCGCCACCGGCCAGACACCCTGCCTTGACGGCCCCGCCCCCGACGCATTCATCGTCGACGAGGCGGAGGTCATCTACTGGGGCACGTGCGCGACGTGCTCGACCACAGACTTCTCCGAAGAAGAATTCACCAAAGAAGATTCAGCCCTCAGCCAGTACCGAAAGGACCCGAAATGACTGATGCCGCCGAGCTCGACGCCGTCAATGCCTCCGACGCCAGTTGCCCCGTGATTCACGGACTCACCCGCCCCACCGAGGGGTCGGCGAACCAGGAGTGGTGGCCCAAGCGTCTCAACCTGCGCATCCTCGCGACGCACCAGCCCGTGTCCAACCCGATGGCAGGCGAGGACTTCGACTACGCCAAGGAGTTCGAGTCGCTCGACCTCGAAGAGGTGAAGGCGGACCTGCGCGCCGTCATGACCGACTCGAAGGAGTGGTGGCCCGCCGACTACGGCAACTACGTCGGCAACATGGTCCGCATGACGTGGCACGCTGCGGGCACCTACCGCGTCCAGGACGGCCGCGGCGGCGCCGGCAACGGCCAGCAGCGCTTCGCCCCGCTCAACAGCTGGCCCGACAACGTCGGCCTCGACAAGCCGCGCCGCATCCTGTGGCCGGTGAAGAAGAAGTACGGCCGCAAGCTCAGCTGGGCCGACCTCATCGTCCTGGCCGGCAACGTCGCCATGGAGAACTGCGGGTTCGAGACGCTCGGCTTCGGCGGCGGCCGCGCCGACCAGTACGAGGGCGACGACGAGACCTACTGGGGTCCGGAGACCACCTGGCTGGGCGATGAGCGCTACACCGGCAACCGCCAACTGGAGAATCCCCTTGCTGCGGTCCAGATGGGCCTGATCTACGTGAACCCCGAGGGCCCCAACGGCAACCCGGATCCGCTGGCCGCGGCGGCCGACATCCGCGAGACGTTCAAGCGCATGGCGATGGACGACGTGGAGACCGCGGCCCTGATCGCCGGCGGCCACACCTTCGGCAAGACCCACGGCGCCGGTCCGGCCGACCTCGTCGGCCCCGAGCCCGAGGCCGCCCCCATCGAGCAGATGGGCCTGGGTTGGAAGAGCAGCTTCGGCTCCGGCGACGGTGCCGACACCATCCAGTCCGGTCTGGAGGGCGCCTGGAACAGCACCCCCACCACGTGGGACAACAACTTCTTCTGGACCCTGTACGGGTACGAGTGGGAGTTGGGCGAGAGCCCGGCCGGTGCCAAGCAGTGGCACCCGAAGGACGGCGCGGGTGCGACGAGCGTCCCCGATGCCGCCGACCCGACCAAGCGGCACGCACCGATGATGCTGACCACTGACATCGCCCTGCGCACCGATCCGGCCTACGAGAAGATCACGCGCCACTTCCTGGACAACCCGCAGGACTTCGCCAGGGAGTTCGCCAAGGCGTGGTTCAAGCTGACCCACCGCGATATGGGCCCGCTGTCCCGCTACAAGGGCTCCGAGGTCCCCGACGAGGTGTTCATCTGGCAGGATCCGATCCCCGAGATCGACTACACCCTGGTCGGACCGTCGGAGATCGCTGACCTGCGCAGGCGGATCGTCGACTCGAAACTGACCGTCGAACAGCTGGTGTCGACGGCGTGGGCGTCGGCGGCGAGCTACCGCAACAGCGACAAGCGGGGCGGCGCCAACGGTGCGCGCATCCGCCTTGAGCCGCAGCGGAGCTGGGAGGTCAACCAGCCCGAGAAGCTCGCCAAGGCCCTGTCGCGGCTGGAGAAGATCCAGGCCGAGTTCAACGCCGCACAGGACGGCGCGACCCGCATCTCGCTGGCGGACCTGATCGTGCTGGCGGGCGGCGTCGGCGTCGAAGAGGCGGCCCGCAAGGCCGGTTACTCGATCAACGTGCCGTTCCACCCGGGCCGCAACGACGCGACCGCAGAACAGACCGATGTCGAGTCCTTCGAGTACCTCGAGCCCAAGGCCGACGGCTTCCGCAACTACCGCGGTAAGAGCGCCGAACTGCAAGGCGAGTTCCTGCTGGTCGACAAGGCCAACCTGTTGGGCCTGTCCGCTCCGCAGATGGCCGTCCTCGTCGCGGGTCTACGCGTGCTGGGCGCCAACTACGACGGATCGAAGGCGGGCGTGTTCACCGAGAGGCCGGGCACCCTGACCAACGACTTCTTCACCACCATCACCGACATGGATGTCACCTGGTCGAGCAAGGACGACGAGGAGGAGGTCTTCGTCGGGACCGTCGGAGGCAAGAAGAAGTGGCTCGGCACCCGCGTCGACCTGGTCTTCGGCTCCAATGCCGAGCTGCGCGCACTGTCGGAGGTCTACGGTGCCGACGACGCCGCGGGCAAGTTCGTCGATGACTTCGTCGCCGCCTGGGTGAAGGTCATGGACAACGATCGGTTCGACCTGCACAACTGATATCGACGGTGGGCCGGGTTACCGTGACGGAGTGAGCATGCACTCCCACGGTGACCCGGCCTCTTCCATTGACGCGCGCGAGCATTGGGAAGAGTTCTACGACGGCAAGCGGCCGTGGTCGGGCAAACCCAACGCGATCCTCGTCGAGGAGATCGGTGACATCGATGCCGACGGTAAGGGCGCCCTCGACCTTGGCTGCGGATCGGGCGCCGATGCCATCTGGCTCGCACAACAGGGCTGGCGGGTGACAGCCGTCGACATCGCCGACGCCGCCCTGGCCTCCGGTCGGGCGCATGCCGCCGACGCTGGCGTGGCCGACGACGCGATCACCTGGCGGCGATCCGACCTGGGTGCCGAGTTCCCCAACGGCACCTGGGACCTGATCAGCGCGTTCTACCTGCACTCCACGGTGACGCTGGAGCGCGCGGCCATCCTGCGCAAGGCCGCGGCGGCCGTGAAGCCCGGGGGCACGCTGCTCGTCGTCGGGCATTGGGCCATGCCGTCGTGGCGGTTCGACGGCGATCCCCCGGCCTTCCCGAGCACCGACGACGTGCTCTCCGACGTCGGCGCGGACGAGTCCTCACCGTGGACCGTCGTGCGCACCGGGCTCTCCGAAGTGCCCATGACCGACCCCGACGGCAACCCCTGCACGCGCACCGACAACGTCGTCCACCTGCGCCGGGACGAATAGACCCTTTCGCTTGGCGCCAAACAGGAGGATCGTCGTAGGTGGAATTGGGAATGCATGGAATGGAGCTCACCTACGGAGAGGAGTCCGGACATGATTGCCAAACCACTTCTCGCGGCCGTAACCGCAGTCGCGACACTCGCGCTTGGAGCCACCACGGCGATTGCGCCCACCGCGCACGCGCAAGAGATTCGCCACATCGCGAGCAATGCCTGCTGGAGCATCAGCCCCAACGTCGTCGACGCCCCATACCGCGGGCGGATCACCACCACGCAGTGGCTGCCCACCGAGCGGGGCCACCTCACCGTGTACATCGAGCACACGGCATCGATCTTCGGCTACCGGACACGGCCGCAATTGGCCTGGCACAACCTGACCTCCGGCGCGCGCGGCCACGTGGGCACGACGGCCTACAGCAACCCTCTGGGTGAGGGTGCCTCGGTCAGCAACTTCTGGACCGGACCGGGAAAAGTGCACCTCACGATGCTCACCACCAGTAACAACAGGGTGGTGACGGTGCGTTCGACGGTCTGCTCGACGACGGTGCGGGTCTACTGAGCCGTCAGCCGGTGCGGCGCAACGCGAGGACCGGGATGGTGCGCACACCTTCGGTCTTCTGCGCGTACTCGGCGAATCCCGGATACCGCTGCGCCTGTTCGGCGTAGGCGAGATCGCGACGGTCGCCAGTGATCTCGTCGACGGACACCGCGTACCGCTGCGTCCCCCGCTCCACCTCGGTGGTGCCCGCGGCCAGCAGGTTGTAGTACCACTCCGGGTTGGTCGGCGCACCGGCCTTCGACGCGAAGATGTAGATCACGTCCGGGTCGTCGTCATCGGGTAGGTACATCAAGGGCACGACGCGCTGCACTCCCGACTTGCGGCCGCGGTGGTGCACCAGCACCATCGGCGCCCCCTCGAAGGGTCCTGAGACACGGCCTTCGTTCGCACGGAACTCCTCGACCACCCCTGCGTTGTAGTCAACCATCGTCGAGCCTCGCTTCCGCCGCGTCGGCGTGCCGACCATTTTGCGCCGTCGTCGCGACCATTCTGCGCCGTCGGCGTGCCGACCACTACCGATTACTGCGACAACGCATCGACCAGCTGTCCGCACCACGTCGCGACGACCTGCTCGCGACGACGAGAATCGTCGGAGAGCGTGTCAGCCAGGCCAAGCCCGCGCGCGAGGTCGAGTGTCACCTGCGCCAGGCGGTGCGCATCCGGGTGCACGCCCGCCGGATCGAGGCCGGCGACGGTGAACCTGTGCGCCGCCCGGGCGAGCTTGGCCTCCAACGGCAGGATGACTTCCCGCAACGCCGGGTCCGACGCGGCGGCCGCCCAGACCTGCAACGCCGCCTTGAACTGGGTACCGGTGTAGATGGCGACGGCCTTGTCGACGACGGCGTTGACGCGGGTGTCGAGGTCATCGGGGACATCCGCCAACACGACAGACGCGTCGGCGGTCATCGTCTCGAACATCTGCTCCATGACGGCGGTGATCAGCGATTCCCGCGTCGGGAAATGGTGCTGTGCGGCCCCGCGCGACACACCGGCGGCTTCGGCAACGGCAGCGACCGTCGTCGCCGACCAGCCCTGCGTGGCGAGCATGTCGATGCACTCGTCGAGTAGGCGTTCACGCGTGGCGCGGGACCGTTCCTGTTGCGGTTGCCGCGCGGCAGTCACCGACTCGAATCCCAGCTGGGCCGCTGCTTCGTGAGGAACGCGGTCATGCCCTCGCGCGCGTCATCGGAGGCGAACAGTGCGGCCGACTCCGCAGCGCGCCGGGCCGCGAGTTCCTCGAACCCGTCGAGAATGGCCGCGGTGGTCAGCGCCTTGGACGCCGCCAGCCCCTGCGGGGAGGCTTTCCGGACCCCGTCGAGAACTTCGTCGACGAGATCGGTCAACTCCTCGTCGCTCGAAGCCGCCTGCGTCACCAACCCGATCCGCTCGGCCGTGGCCGGGTCGAACTTCTCTCCGGTGAGGAAGTAGCGTCCGGCCGAGCGCGGGGTCATCTTCGGCACGAGTACGACCGAGATGATCGACGGCGCCAACCCGAGTCGGGCCTCGGTCAGTGCGAAGGTTGCCTCGGGCCCCACGAACGCCATGTCAGCGGCACCGACGAGCCCGAAGCCGCCGGCGCGCACATGACCGTTCGCGACGACGATCACCGGCTTGGGCATCGTCAGCATCGACCGCATCATTCCGACCATCGACGAGGCACTCTCGGCGGTGGCCTCCTCCGGGCTCAGGCCGCGGCCCAGTGCCTCACGAAGGTCCGCACCGGCGCAGAACGTGCCCCCGCTGTGGGTGAGGACGACCGCGCGGACCGCGTCGTCGGCGGCCGCCTCGGTCAGCGCTGCGGACAACCCAGCGACGAGCGTCGACGAGAGCGCGTTGCGGTTCTCCACCGCGTTCAACGTGATCGTCGTGACCGCGCGCTCGGTGCTGGTGACAACTTCAGCCGATTCCGGGGGGTCTGACGGGATATTCCCGTCGGTGGGTCGATTCGAGGCCGAAGTTGGCGACATATCCATGCTCCTAGTACGACTTCGGCAGACCCAGGCTGGTCTGCGCCACGAAGTTCAGGATCATCTCGCGACTCACCGGCGCGACCTTGGCGATGCGGACCAGCGCCAGCATGGGCGCCAGCCCGTACTCGCTCGTCAGACCGTTGCCACCGAGGGTGTGCACGGCCTGGTCGACGAGCTTCGTCGACGCTTCCGCCGCGGCGTACTTGGCCATGTTGGCCGGTTCGGCGGCCCCCCAGTCGTCGCCGGCGTCGTAGAGCGTCGCGGCCTTCTGCATCATCAGCTTGGCCATCTCCAGCTCGACCTTGCCGGCGGCCAGCGGATGCGCGATCGCCTGGTGGGCGCCGATCGGCGTCTTCCACACGGTGCGGTCCTTGGCGTAGGCGACGGCCTTCTCCAGTGCGAAGCGGCCCATGCCGATCGCTGACGCCGCACCCATGATCCGCTCCGGGTTGAGACCGGCGAACAGCTGGCTCAGCGCCGCCTCCGGCTCCCCGACGAGCGCGTCGCCGGGCAGGCGCACATCGTCGAAGAAGAGCTGGAACTGCTTCTCCGGGTTCTGCAGCTCCATCGGAATCTGGGTGTAGGTGAAGCCCTCGGTGTCGGTGGGCACGATGAACAACGCGGGCGCCAGCTTGCCGGTCTTGGCCTCCTCCGTGCGTCCGACGACCAACACCGCGTCGGCCTGGTCGATACCGGAGATGAACACCTTTTGCCCGGACAGGATCCACTCGTCTCCGTCACGGCGGGCGGTGGTGGTGATGTGGTGCGAGTTCGACCCCGCGTCGGGCTCGGTTATCCCGAACGCCATCGTGATCTCACCGCTGGCCAGGCCGGGCAGCCATTTCTGCTTCTGCTCGTCGGTGCCGAAGCGGGCAATCACGTTGCCGCAGATCGCCGGCGACACGACGAGCATCAGCAGCCCGGTGCCTGCTGCGGCGAGCTCCTCCATCACGATTGACAGCTCGTACATCCCGGCCCCGCCACCGCCATACTCCTCGGGCAGGTTGACGCCGATGAATCCCAGGTCACCGGCCTCTTTCCAGAGCTCAGTGGTCTTCAGGTCTTCCTTTGCGCACTTGCTGAAATACTCGCTGCCGTACTTCTTCCCGAGCGCAGCCACCGCAGCGCGCAACTCCTTGCGCTCGTCGGTCTCGATGAAACTCATTGCTTCCCTTCCGTACAGATCTCAGGCGTCGGCCGACGCGTCTTCTGCCTCGATGACGGCCAACACATCGCCGACGGCGAGCTGGCGGCCCACCTCGACGGCCAGCGTGGCGACGACGCCATCACTCGGTGCGGCGATCGTGTGCTCCATCTTCATGGCCTCCAACCACAGCAGCGGCTGGCCCGCGGTCACGCGGTCGCCCTGCTCGACGGCAACTCGGATGACCGAGCCGGGCATCGGCGCCAGTAGCGACCCGGGCCGCTGCACCGACGACGGGTCGACGTAGCGCGGCGCCACACCCAGCGCCACCGACGCCCCGGGACGGTCGACGAAAACGGTGTCCCCATAGCGGCTGACGGTGTATTCGCGGGCGACGCCGTCGACGATGAGACGACCGTCGACTACCTCCACACCCTCGTCGTCGGGGAGGTCGACGACGCCACGGGTGATGCGATACCGGACGACGATCTCCTCGTCGCCGGACGCGTACGTCTTGGACTGATAGCCCGACGGGATGTTGCGGAACCCCGACGGGATGGTCCCCAACGCCCCGGCGGTGGCCCGGTTCTCCTGTGCATCGGCCAGCGCCGCAGCGATCGCGGCCACCCGGACGTCAGCCGCGCAGGCCAGCGGCGCGGCGAGCACGTCGAGGCCGACCTCGTCGATGAAACCGGTGTCGGTGTCGCCGGAGGCGAACTGCGCCGAGCGCAGCGTGTTCACCAGCATGTCCCGGTTGGTCACCGGTCCGTGCAGCGTCGCATCGGCCAAGGCCCGGGCCAGGACGGCCGCTGCCCGGTGCCGAGTCGGCGCCCAGCTGATCACCTTGGCGATCATCGGGTCGTAGAACGTCGAGATCTCACTGCCGTCGGCGATGCCGGTGTCGACGCGGACCCGCGACAGGACCGAATCCGACGCCGCGATGGCAAAGCGGTGCACCGTTCCCGACTGCGGCGCCCACTCGGCCGCAGGGTTCTCCGCGTACAGGCGTGCCTCAATCGAGTGGCCGGTCGCCCTCGGCTCGTCGCCCACCAACGGCTCACCCATCGCGACGCGCAACTGCCACTCGACGAGGTCGAGTCCGGTGGTTTCCTCGGTCACCGGGTGCTCCACCTGCAGGCGCGTATTCGTCTCCAGGAAGAAGAACCGACCGTTTCCGTCTGCCAGAAACTCCACGGTGCCCGCACCCGAATACCCGATCGCGGCCACGGCTTTGCGCGCCGCGTCGTAGAGGCGGTCGCGTAGGTCGCCGCCGAGGGATTCGACGAGCGGTGATGGCGCCTCCTCGATGACCTTCTGGTGACGGCGCTGGATGGAGCACTCACGCTCCCCGACGGCCCAGACCGCGCCGTGGTCGTCGGCCATCACCTGCACCTCGATGTGGTGGCCGCGCTCGACGTAGGGCTCGCAGAACACCGTCGGGTCACCGAAGGCCGACTCTGCCTCCCGCTTGGCCCCGGCTACCTGGTCGTCGAGGTCGGCGAGAGCGCGGACGATGCGCATACCGCGACCGCCACCGCCGGCCGACGCCTTGATCAGCAGCGGCAGGTCGGCAGCGGTGACCGTCGTCGGGTCGAGGTCGCCGAGCACCGGCACGCCTGCGGCCGCCATCAACTCCTTGGCGTTGACCTTCGACCCCATCGCGGTGATCGCCGACGGCGGCGGGCCGATCCAGACCAGCCCGGCGTCGATGACCGCCTGCGCGAAGTCGGCGTTCTCCGAGAGGAAGCCGTAGCCGGGGTGGATGGCATCCGCACCGGCCGCCCGTGCTGCGGCGATGATCAGCTCGCCGCGCAGGTAAGTCTCGGCCGACGTGGAGCCGGGCAGGTGCACCGCCGCATCGGCCTGGCGCACGTGCGGCGCGTCGGCGTCGGGGTCGGAGTACACCGCGACCGTCGCGATACCCATGGCGCGACAGGTCGCGAATACGCGGCACGCGATCTCGCCGCGGTTGGCGACGAGGACAGAAGTGATCTCCCGTTCGACGGGGGTGGTGATTGCTCGAGTAGTCATATCCCCGCTCACATCCGAAAGACGCCGAAGCCGTCGGCGCCGGAAACGTCGCCGTTGTGGATTGTCGACAGACACATGCCGAGCACCGAGCGGGTATCGCGCGGGTCGATCACCCCGTCGTCGTAGAGCATGCCGCTCAGGAATGCCGGGATCGATTCCTTCTCGATCTGCGCCTCGATCATGGCGCGCATCCCTGCATCGGCCTCTTCGTCGACGGTGCCGCCGCGGGCCTCGGTGGCTGCGCGCGACACGATCGAGATGACACCGGCCAGCTGGGCTCCGCCCATGACCGCCGATTTGGCGCTCGGCCAGGCGAACAGGAAGCGCGGGTCGTAGGCGCGGCCGCACATTCCGTAGTGCCCAGCGCCGTAGCTGGCCCCCATCAGCAGCGAGATGTGCGGCACCGTCGAGTTGGAGACTGCGTTGATCATCATCGAGCCGTGTTTGATGATGCCGCCGCGCTCGTACTCCGCACCGACCATGTAGCCGGTCGTGTTGTGCAAGAACAGCAACGGGGTGTCGTACCGGTTGGCCAGCTGGATGAACTGCGTCGCCTTCTGCGACTCGGCCGAGAACAGCACGCCCTGCGCGTTGGCGAGGATGCCGACCGGATACCCGTGGATCCGCGCCCACCCGGTGCACAGCGAGTTGCCGTACTCGGGCTTGAACTCGTCGAAGTCACTGTCGTCGACGATGCGCGCGATCACGTCGCGCGGGTTGAACGGGATCTTGAGATCGCTCGGCACGATGCCGAGAAGCTCCTCGGCGTCGTAGCGCGGTTCGATCGACGCGGCGATCGGTCCCGGGCCCTTCTTGCGCCAGTTCAACCGGGCGACGATGCGGCGGCCGATGCGCAGCGCATCCTGCTCATCGACGGCCAGATAATCGGCCAGGCCCGATTCGCGGGCGTGCATGGTCGCACCGCCCAGCGTCTCGTCGTCACTCTCCTCACCGGTGGCCATCTTGACCAGCGGAGGGCCGCCGAGGAAGACCTTGGAGGCGCCGTCGATCATGACGACGTGGTCGCTCATACCGGGGATGTAGGCGCCGCCGGCCGTGGAATTGCCGAAGACCAGGGCGATCGTCGGGATGCCGTCGGCGGATAGTCGGGTGAGGTCGCGGAACCCCTGCCCGCCGGGGATGAACACCTCTTTTTGCGTCGGCAGGTCGGCACCGCCGGACTCCACCAGGGAGATGACCGGCAGCCGGTTCTCCCGGGCGATCGCGTTGGCGCGCAGGCTCTTGCGCAGCGTCCACGGGTTGGAGGTGCCGCCCTTCACCGTCGGGTCATTGGCGGCGATCATGCATTCCACGCCCTCAACGACCCCGATGCCGATGATCACCGATGCGCCGACCTGGAACTGTGATCCCCACGCGGCGAGCGGGCACAGTTCGAGGAAAGGACTGTCGGGGTCGATGAGCATCTCGATGCGCTCGCGCGCGGTCATCTTGCCGCGGTCACGGTGGCGCTGAACATACTTTTCGCCGCCGCCGGCCAGCGCCTTGTCGAACTCGACCTGCAACTCATCGAGTTTTTCGGTCATCGCCGAAGCCGCCGCGGCGTATGCCTCACTACCCGGGTCGAGTGTGGACTTGAGAACGGTCATGCCTGATACCCCAATCGTTTTGCCGCCAAGCCGGTCAAGATCTCCGTGGTTCCGCCGCCGATGCCGAGGATCCGCATGTCGCGGTATTGGCGCTCGACCTCGGTGCCGTTCATGTAGCCCATACCGCCGAACAGCTGAACGGCCTGGTTGGCGACCCATTCGCCGGCCTCAACGGCGGTGTTCTTCGCGAAGCAGACTTCTGCGATCAAGTCCGCCGGTGACCCATTCACCTGGCTTTCCACGACCGCTCGGGTGTAGGTCCGCGCGACGTCGATGCGCCGCGCCATCTCGGTGACCGTGTTCTGCACCGATTGCCGCGAGATGAGCGGACGGCCGAAGGTCTCGCGGTCGCGGACCCAGGCCAGTGTGAGGTCCAAGCAACGCTGTGCGTGGGCGTAGGCCTGCACGGCGAGCGCGACTCGCTCGGTGACGAACGCGTTGGCGATCTGCGCGAAACCGGAGTTCTCGGCACCGACGAGGTTGGCAGTCGGGACGCGGACGTCCTGATACGACAATTCTGCGGTGTCCGAGGCCAGCCAGCCCATCTTGTCGAGCTTGCGGGTAACGGTGAACCCGGGCGTGCCCTTTTCGACGACGAGCAGCGAGACCCCGCCGGCGCCGGCGCCGCCGGTGCGGACCGCGGTGACGACGAAGTCGGCGCGCACCCCGGAGGTGATGAAAGTCTTCGACCCGTTGACGACGTACTCGTCGCCGTCGAGTTGCGCGGTGGTGCGCAGGTGGCCGACGTCGCTGCCGCCACTCGGCTCTGTGATGGCGAGGCTGCCGATCTTCTCGCCGGCCAGCGTCGGACGCACCCAGCGGTTGATCTGGTCGGCATCACCGGCTGCGATCAGGTGCGGGAGGGCGATGCCGCTGGTGAACAACGACGCGAAGACGCCGCCGGAAGTGCCACGGTAGAGGAGCTCCTCTTCGGTGATCACCGCGTCGACGACGTCACCGCCGGACCCGCCGACCTCCTCGGGCATACCCAGTCCGAGCAGCCCTAGCTTTGCGGCCTCGACATGCAGTTCACGCGGGATCAGGCCCTCGTGTTCCCACTCGTCCTGGTTCGGCAGGATGTGGCGGTCGACGAATCCGGCGACGCTGGCGCGCAGCGCTTGGCGCTCGGGGGCGTCCCACAGCGCGGAGGTGAACGGCATCAGCTCACCTGTCCGTCGAGGAAGCGCGTCGGGATCTCGAGGTAACGCGAGCGCAGCCATTCGCCCATGCCCTTGGCCTGGGGGTCGAAGCGCACGTTGTCGGCAACACCGCGCCCCAGCACGCCCTCAATCACGAAGTTCACCGCACGCAGGTTGGGCAGCGCGTAGCGGTGCACGGTGAGATCGGCGACCTCGGGTAGCAGTTCGCGGACCTTCTCGACGGTGAGCGTCTGATCGAGCCAGGTGTACTCCTCGTCGGAGCGCACCCACACCCCGATGTTGGCGCTGCCGCCCTTGTCGCCCGAGCGCGCGCCCGCGACGGTGCCCAGCGCCTTGCGCACGGTGGGCCCGAAGTCGCCCGCTACCGCTCCCGGCGCCGAATCCTCGTCGACGGGGACCGGGCCGCGCAGCGGCGACGGGTCGATGGTGACGGCCACTCCGTCGGGTTGGATGACGCGATGGGTCACCTTGGCGGCATCGACGTAGCCGGGCTCGAAGACGCCGTAGGGCGAGGCGTTCCCGGGGGGCGCCGTCAGGGTGAAGCCGGGGTAACTGGCGAGGGCCAATTCGACGATCGCCGACGAGAGGGCGCGGCCCACCTTGTCCGGGTCGGTGTCGCGGGCGACGACGCGCAGCAGGGCGCTGGCCTGCTCCTCGGTGGCGCCATCGGCGTGGTCGGTGCGGGCGAGGGAGAAGGTCAGATCAGCTGGTTCGGCCGAGAGGGCAGCGCGGAACTGCTCTTCGAAGAGGGCTGCCTTCGCGTCGATGTCGAGGCCCGTGAGCACCACGTCGACCTGGTTGCGCAGGCCGGCGAGGAAGTTGAGCGAGACCTTGAGGTCGCTCGGCGGGTTCTCGCCCCGCACACCGCTGATCGCGACGCGATCCGGGCCGGCCTGGGTGAGTTCGGCGGAGTCCAGGCGCGCGGTGACGTCTGGGTTGAGGTAACGGGGGCCGCCGACCTCGTAGAGCAGCTGCGCGGTGACGGTTCCGACGGTGACCGCCCCGCCGGTGCCCTCGTGCTTGGTGATGACCGACGATCCATCGGCGCTGATCTCGGCGATCGGAAAGCCGAGGTGCCCCATCGGGATCTCGGTGAAGAACGAGTAATTGCCGCCGGTGGCCTGCGCTCCGCATTCGAGGATGTGGCCGGCGACGACGGCGCCGGCGAGCGCATCGAGATCCGTGTAGTCCCAACCGAAGGCCGCGGCGGCGGGTCCGACGGTGAGCGATGCGTCGGTGACGCGGCCGGTGACGACGACGTCGGCACCGCGGTCGAGTGCCGCCTTGATACCGAAAGCGCCGAGGTAGGCGTTGGCGGTCAACGGGTTGCCGAAGCCGAGTTTGCCCGCATCCTTGATCAGGTCGTCGCCGCTGACGAACGCGACTTGTGCGTCGAGCCCCAGCCGGTCGGACAGTTCACGGATCGCGACGGCCAGCCCGTGCGGATTGAGCCCGCCGGCGTTGCTGACGATCTTGACGCCCTTGTCCAAGGCAAGTCCGAGGCAATCCTCGAGTTGGCGCAGGAAGGTCTTGGCGTAGCCGAGGGCCGGGTCCTTCAGACGGTCTCGGCCCAGGATGAGCATGGTCAGCTCGGCGAGGTAGTCGCCGTTGAGGTAGTCGAGTTCACCGCCCTCGAGCATCTCGCGCATCGCCGCGAAACGGTCGCCGTAGAAGCCCGACATGTTGCCGATACGGATGATGTCGCTCACTGCTGATCTCCCTTCGCCTCACGGCCCGTTCCGGGCGGGCCGGCGAAGCACTGTGCGATACCCACCCATTCCGCGGCGTCGTCGCCCGTGGTGGTGATGTCGAGGTCGGCCGGATGACGGCGCTGCGTGACGAGTTGACAGAAGTCCAGGGCCGACCCACGGACGACGTTCGATGCGTCCTCGGGTCCCCACGTCCATTCATCAGCACCGGTTGGGGACTTGAGCTCATAGCGGAACGGCTCGGCCGGGACCTGCTTGCCATTGACCAGGTAGGCGAAGTCGCGGGTGCGCGCGCCGATGTGGGCGACGTGGCGCAGACGCTCAGTCGGTTCGACCGTGACCCCCAACGCATCGGCGACGTCGAGCCCATGCGCCCACGTCTCCATGATGCGAGCCGTCGCCATCGACGACGCCGACATCGACGGACCGAACCACAAGAGCTTGGTCCCGTCGGGGACCGCGCACAGTGCGCCGGCGAGCTTTGCCCTCGTCTCCCGCCAGTCCACGAGCAGGTCGGCCGGCGGTCGCTGCGCCTCTGCCTGGGCAGCACGGTCGACATATCCCTCGGCCTCGCCGGACGCGAACGCCTCGGCGACCATCGCGCTGAAGCCTTCGGGGTCGGTCACGGAGAACAGCGAGGTGCGGTCGGTCCACAGGAGGTGCCCGATCTGATGAGCGATCGTCCACCCCGCCGCGGGTGTGGGCATGGCCCACTGTTCATCGGTGAGGTTTGCGACCAGGTCGTCGAGTGCATCACTCTCCGCAGTCAGGTCGCCCACAAGAGCTACTACGTCCGCCATGAGATCAGCGTCACACGACTATCGGAAAAAAGCAAGCACGCCTGATTGTTTCCACGCTTCGCCGAGCGAGCCCGAATCATCGCCGAACGAGCCCAATATTGCGTCGACCGAGCCCACATCGTCGTCGACCGAGCCCAGATTCCCTTCGACCGAAGCCCAGAGACCTACGCCAAGAGCTTCCCGGCCACCGCCGACGGTTGCGTGAGCGCAGCAAGATGCCCTCCGGGCACCGCCTCCACGTCGACGCCGAGCCGCTCGCCCACCACCCGACGTTGAAACTCCAGAGGAAACAGCCGGTCATCTTCGGCGACGATGAACCGCGTCGGCACGTCCGGCCACGCGTCCAGCGGCCACGGATCGTCAAACGGGCGATCCGATTGAAACGGAGGCGGCAGCGCTTGCGCTTGCGCGAGCAGTTCGGCGTCGGCGTCGTGAAAGAACGTCACCCAGGGGTCGAATGGCGCATCGGGGTCGCGCCCGTCGTCGACCGCCTTTCGCCTCACCGCCTCCTCCTGGCCCGTATTGCTCCACCAATCACGGCCGGTCTCACCCGGCCGCGGCGACATCGCGTTGAGCATCACCACTTCGACGACGTCGAGTCGGCCGCACGCCAACGGGGCGCTCAGTCCGGCCATCGACTGGGCGACCAGCACGACGGGTCCGGGCGGCGCCGCGTCGACGATGCGGTCGGCGTAGACAGCAAGCCGGGCGTCGTCGTCTGCCGCCGGCAATTCAACGGCGACGGCGCTGTGCCCGCGTTCAACAAGCCTCGGTATGAGCCGGTGGTAGTACCAAGCCTGACCACCGGCCCCGGGCACCAGCACGAAGGAAGTCACTGCTCCAGGCTAAGGCCCAGTCAGCGTTAGACGTCGCACCTGGCGTCGGCGGTGGCACGGGCGAGCAGGATCCCGTCGGCGTCGTGCAGCTCGACGTCGACGGTGGACAGCCGACGGCCGATCTTCACCGGGATCGCCGTTGCCGTGACCGACCGTCCGTCGACGGCCGGCGAGCGCAGAAACGCCACCGTGAACTCGACGAGTTGGTAGCCGACGCCCGCGCGTAAGTTCGCCGCTACCCCCAGCGACGCCGCCTGCGCGACGATGGTCGCGATCATGCCGCCGTGCATCGTGCCGAAGAAGTTGCCCATCCATTTGGCGGCCGGAATGGCCAGGCGCACCGCAGCGGGATCGGCGTCGGCAATCGACGCGCCGAGCAGCTCTCCGAGCGGCCCGATGCGTCGCTCACCGTCGGCGATCGACGCCACGATCTGCGCGCCGGTGAGCGACTGGTCGATCGGTTCGGGCAGCTCCGCGTCGTCGGGTGCGGGCAGTGTCGGGCCGACGACGATCTCGGATTCCCCGATCCTCGCCCGGCCCACCCGGGCACTTCGTGCCCGACCGCCGGCCACTTCTTCGTCGTCGCCCCGGGTGACGCGCACCGTCGTCGAGCCGAAAGCCTCGTCGGACATGCTCAGCACACTCTCGCCGCGCAGCACGTCGGTCAGCCCGGGACGCGGGCCTACCGAGACACTCAACCGCGCCTGCAACGACGACGAGGAGCGATCCGCGAAGGAAAACGGAATCCCACCCAGGTCGTCGAACAGCACCATCAGGGCGGGCATTTCGATGAGACCTCGGTGGTCGGCGAACCGGGCACCCATCGGCTGGGTCATCACGAGCGGGGGCTCGAGCGAGTCGACCCGGATCGCGAATGCGTCGAAGGCGTTGACCGGCTGGTAGGTCACGACTTCTTGCCGAGGATCGCCGCAACCTCGGGTGAGGAGTAGAACGGCTCCAGTTGCTCGCGCACGATCCGCTCGAGCTCACCGGACTGCTTGACCGCGTCGAACAAGCGCGGGGCTCCACCGACGGCGTATTCCACGAGCGTGTCCCGGCTGAGGTCCAGGTCGTCGAGCACCTCGGCGGCAGGACTGTCGCCGTACACCGTGAAGAACCCGTCGATCAGGGCGTCGACGAGGAGCAGGACTGGCTCGGACACCGCCGCGGCGATGACGACGTCCTGGCCGATGCCGCCGATGCGCCGCACATCCTCCACCGACATCAGCTGGTCCAGCCGTCCCACCTTCTCGTCGGCATACAGGTCGAACACCTCGAGGACGGCCGCCCGCGTCGACGGGTCCTTCAACGTGGCGATGATGATCTTGTTCAGGCGCCCCATGGCGAACTCGGCGCCCTTGGCGGTGGCATCGCCGAAGAGTTCGCCGAACTGCTCGCCGGTCTTGCCGATCGCCTTGCCAGCGGTCTTTGCACCGAAGGAGACGAGCGACCCGACACCGGGAATCTTCTCGGCCACCGCACGGTTGCCGGCGATGACGTCGTTGACGATGCGGCCCACGAACCGCGACGCGAGGGCTGCGGTCATCGGGCTGTGCGTGAGGTCGTCGAGGATGTCTTCGAGCAGCGGGGTCAGCGCGATGACCTCGTCGGTGATCCGGCCGACGTTGTCGCGGTCGATCACGTCGCGCAGGGTGTACGTGCCAGCCGGGTTGGAGTACAGCACGTCCGCGCTGTGCTCGACCAGCGTCGACGCAGCCGTGCTCGGTGGCACGTTCGTGGCGAGTGTGCGGGCGATGGACTTGACCGTCGCCGGGTCGACGAGCGCGGAGATCGTGGCGTTCTCAGCGACGGCGAGGACATCGTCGACGGCCTTGGTGGCCAGCTCGGGGAGCTCATCGCCGGTGAGGCGGTTGATCACCCAGGAGACCTGCGCGTCGAGCAGGGCTTGGGCGGTGGATTCACTTGTCATGGGTTGAGGATATGGGCTCTACCGTCTGTGGCGCCGCACGGGTGCGGCAGGTGCTACCGTCGTCCGGTGATCAAATTTAGGTTTGCCTTGGCTGCTTTGATCGCGGTGGGACTCGCCATCTCGCCCGCCGTGATCCCGAGCGCCGACGCCGCGCCCCGCACGTCCAACCGGCCCACGCTTCCGGTGGTCTACGTGTCCGGCTCGAATGAGACGCGCGCCAGTGCCGAGAGATTCGCGACGGTGCTGCGCAAGAACGGTTTCGACACGTCGGTCTTCCTGGTCCACGAACCCAAGGACCCCTCGACCGATCCCTACCGGACCGTCTCGGGCAATTCGAAGCGCCTGCCCGCATTCGTCGACGGTGTGTTGGCCAGGACTCACGCCCGCAAGGTCGACGTCGTGACCTGGTCGCAGGGCGGTCTGGTGACCCGCTACTGGTTGAAGTACTTCGGTGGCGCGGCGCATGTGCGCTCGCTGACCAGCATGTCCGGGATGATCAAGGGCTCGCCGTTCCAGCGCACGATGCTGGCGTTGGGGGCCTGCCCTTCGGCGAAGGCCTGCGACGAGATGTCGGACACCGGAAAACGTCTGCATGCGCTGAACACGCCGACCGAGGCCCTGCCGGGTATCAAGTACTTCAACATCACGACAGTGACGGAAGAAAACGCGTTCCCCTACACGACCAATCTGATGAGCGGCCCGGGCGACTACGAGAACCTGATCACGCAGGACCAGTGCCCATTCGACCTGGTCTTCCACACGACCATGCCCGAGAACGCAGGCGTTCAGTCCGCGGTCATCTCCGCGCTGCACGGCGGGCCGATGCGGATGAAGTGCAGCGCCTGACACGACCTCACGCCCGTTAGATCCGACGGCTCCGATGAACCGGTCCTGCCGCAAGGGTCAGCCGAGCAGCGCAGCCAGTTCGTCCAGGCTGTACGGATCGGAATCGTTGTGGTCGCGATAGGCGATGAACGACGGCTGCGCGGGGTCGTACCGGCCGATGAAGCCACCCGCGGCACTGAAGATCTGCCCGGTGATGCCGTTGGACATCTGGCCGGCGAGGAAGACATACAGCGGCGCGACATACTCCGGCGGCGCCGGATCGAGGGCGGCGTCGCGCAGCCCGTCGTCGAGTATGCCGCGCTCGTGCAGGCCCTCGATGTGGCGCACGTAGTCGTCGCCGGTGGACAGGCGTGACCGCGCACCCGGGAGCACCGCATTCACGCGTACACCCGACGACTTCAGGTCTGCCGCGGCCGCCAGGGTGAGCGCGTTGACCCCACCCTTCCCGGCGGGATAACCGCTGCCGCCGAACATGCCGTGGGACGCAGCTGATCCGGTCAGCACGATCGACCCGGACCCCTGCTCGGCCATGAGCCGACCCGCAGCCTGGGTCAGCGCGAAGGCACTCATCAGGTGCGCATCGATCTGCTCTTCGAACTGTTCGCGCGTGATGGTCAGGATCGTTGACCCGGGCGGTTCGGCGACGCCGGCGCAATTGATCGCGACGTCCAGCGCGCCGAAGCGGCGCACTGCCGTCGCAACGATCTCGTCCGCGACCTCCGAGGCCGGTCCGACGACCCCGACCGCCTCGACCTCGCCACCGCCGGTGATCTCGTCGACGGCCGCGGCCACCGCATCGGCGTCACGACCGTTGATCACCAGCGACGCGCCGGCACCGGCCAGCGCGTAGGCGACCGACAGTCCGATCCCCCGCGTCGCACCGGCGACGACGGCGACTCGCCCGCCCAGACCGTTCTCCATATCAGCCCACCGGGGTGATCGGGATGATCGGAATGGCCCGACCGCGGTTGGTGAACTCGAAGTTCGACCCGCTGGAGAATCGCACGATGGCGACCTCATCGGCCTCCCGGTGCGGCTCGCCGCGCACTACGTCGACGACGAGATCACCGTCGGCGTAGGACGCCGAGTCCACGGTCCACCGCGAATCCACGCCGGCCACCATCGCGGCGAGCGGATCGGTGAACTCCGGTGTCAGCAGGTCCATCCAGCCACCGTCGCCGAAGGCCGGCGAATCCTGCGGGATGCGGATGCGCACCCCGGCGTCGGTCTCCTCGACGACGACACCGGTGTACTGCTGCGGCCCGAGGATCGGGTGCGCACGCAGCACGGTCGCCAGGTCCGCCGCGGAATCACCAAGGCGCAACGCGTCGCGCAACCTCTCCGAGGCCATCCCACTGATCCCGATGAGTTGGAGCCCGGTGATCCGCCGGGCCTGCTCGTCGCGGGAAGCCGCGCCGTGGCCGTCGCGATCGGAGACGTCGCGTCGAAGTACCGACAACCGGAAGCCGATGGCCAGCAGGTGGTGCTGCAGCGCGACCTCCTCGGCCATGCGCACCAGGGCCGTATGGGAGAAGTCGGAGAACACCAGGTCTTCCACCAGATCACCCCGGTAGTCGACGTGCCCGTCGGTCGCGGTTTGGTCGATCGGGCTCAGCGCCACCGTCGCGGCCGCCGTCTCGAGCACCGGTTTGGTGAACTCGGGCAATGGCAGCTCGTCGCGGTCGGGTTCGATGGTCACCGTCCACTCGCAATGCGGCGTGCGGTCTGTGGGCACCCGCGGAGGACGGTGCACCGGCCGGATCCGGGCCCGACGGTTCGTCGCGATGGCCGTCGCGTCGAAGGTCGGGTCCTCGATGTCGTGACACATCGAGGTCACGTACTCGTCGCCCATCGGCTCCACGTCCATCAGCGCGCCGCAGTGACTCAGGATGAAACCGCCGTGGTACTCGTCATGCACGACGTAGCGGAAGTCCATGAACTGCGGCGGCGCCCCGATGTCGAGCTGCAGGCACTTGAACATGTCGACGACGCCGTCGCCGTCGATGCCCAGTGCCGACCGCATCCGCCCGGTGTACACCGGGCTGGCCGCCATCCACTCCTCGATGGCAACCTCGGTCATCACCTCGCGCCCGAAGGCCGAGATGAGGTGGGCCATACCGCTGCGGTCGATCAACTGCCCCGACAGCAGAAGCTCGGGCAGCAGAGTCGCCAACTGCGACGACGAGAGGTCGGCGTACGGCGAGGATGGCCGACGGGCTGTGTCGGTCATCGGGTCACCAGAACTTGACGGGCGCGGTGCCGAAGTCGTACCAGCCGGGAAGGTTGCCCGGCGCGGACTTCTCGACGCGGGCCAGCATCTCGTCGCTCATCGCCTTCTTCGTCAGCATCTCGATGAACAGGGCCGAGACATTGCCGTAGTCGAAGAAGTCGCGCTGCCAGGCGAACTCGAAGTTGCCACCGTACTTGAACCAGCTGCCCTGGATGCCCTCGAGCGCGTAGTTCGTCCCGTCCTCACGGGTCCCCTCGTAAACCTGCTTCCACAGACCGATCATGTCGCCGGTCTTCTCGTCGATGACCCACGTCTGGTACGGGTAGATCCAGCCGTTCAGACCCTCCATCTCCTGGCCGAGGGCCAGATCGCGGATCTCGTCGCGGCCGACGGCCATGAAGTCCTTCGTCGGACCGTAATTCCAGCCATAGGTGGCGTCCACGGCGTAGTAGTCGGCGAGGCCGCGCCAATCGCCGATCTTCTCGGCCTCGATGTTGGCCGCGAGCCAGCGGTCCTTCATCTCCTCGAGTTCGGCGCGGTCGAACGGGCCGAAGCTGGTGCTTGCGCTGATTTCAGTCATGGTGTGTTCCTTTGCTTGCGTTGTTGGTGGTCAGTCTTCGACGATCCGCAGGGCTTGCGTGGGGCAGTACCGGACGGCTGCTTCGACGGCGGGCCGCAGTGATTCGTCGGGCTCCGCGTCGAGGATCTCCACCGAATCGCGCTGCGCCTCGAACACGTCGGGGGCCTCCATCTCGCACATCCCGTGCCCCTGGCACAGGTCGAGATCGACTTCGATTCGCATCGTCAATCCCCTTCCGCTCAGTCCCGCTGCCGGCGGCGGTAGCGCACCCGGCACGGCTGCGCCAGCTGGACGACCATCTTCGAGTGGTCGTTGTGGTAGGAATCGGGATCCTGCGCCAGCTCGAACTCGTAGTTCTGCAGCAGCACCGAGAAGATCGCCTTCATCTGCATCATCGCGAACTGCGCGCCGACGCAACGGTGGCGTCCGGCACCGAACGGGATCCAGGTCCACCGGTTGATGATGTCGTCCTGGCGCGGGTCGATGTAGCGATAAGGATCGTACGAATCCGCGTCGGGGAAGTCCTCGGGCAAGCGGTTGTTGACTGCCGGCGATACCGCGATCAGCTGGCCTTCCTTGACAACCTCATCCTCGATGGTGAAGTCCTCGCGGACCAGACGCATCAAGATGATCAGCGGCGGGTGCAGCCGCAGCGCCTCCTTGATTCCGGCTTCCAACAGCGGGATCTGGCGCATCGACGCGAAGCTGTACTCCGCCTTTCCCTCACCCTTGTCCTCATAGATGTCGTCGAGCTCGGCGACCACCTCGGCCATGTAGTCGGGGTGGCGCAGCAACTCCAGGAGCGTCCAGGCCGAGGTGCCCTGAGTGGTGTGGTGCCCGGCGAACATCATCGAGATGAACATGCCGGTCACCGTGTCAGCGCTGAACATCGGCGTCCCGTCCTCGTTCTTCAACGAGACGAGAACGTCGAGGAGGTCGCGCTGGTCCTTGTCGGTCTCCGGGTTGGCCTCGCGCTCCTCGAGGATTCCACCGATGAACTCGACGAGCTCGGCGCGTGCCGCGTCGCGGCGGCGGAAGCTCTCAATGTCGGCGTTGTAGTCGACGTAGGCGTACGGGTCGGTACCTCGCTCGAGGTCGTGGTAGATCTCCGAGATCCGCTTGTTGAGGCTTTCCCGGAACTTGCGACCGATCAGGCACGACGACGACGTGTAGAGCGTCAATTCACCGAACCACTCGAGCAGGTCGATCTCGCCCTCGTCGCCCCAGTTGGCGATCATCCGCTCGACCTCATTGGGGATGGTGATGGCGTGCTGCTTCATGTGCGCACCCTTGAGCGCCTGGTTGTGCAGCGCCTTCGACCGTTCTTCGGGCGAAGCGTCGAACACCACGCCCTCGCCGAACACCGGCGTCATGAACGGGTACGCGGCGGCTTGATCGAGCAGCTCGTCGGGAGCGCGGAAGAACTCCTCGTTGGCGGTCGCGCCGGAGACGAGCACGACCTCACTGCCGGCCAGCTGGAACATGCCGACGTCGCCGCACTCGTTGCGCACGCGCCAGAACAGCTCGATCGGGTCGTTGGTCATGTCGTCGAGGTGGCCGTGTTCGCCCTCCCCGCCGGAGACGCGCTTGGGGGTCTTCCGGTCGATGGATGTGGTCATGATGGGTTATCCCTTCTGTGTCATGACTGGTGTTGTGCTGGGCTGAATCAGAGGTCAGATATCGGTTCGTTTGGATTTCGGGATGGCGCCTTCGGCTTCCACTTCAACCTCGCGCATGTGCGCGCCGCGCGGCATGGTGACCATCGTCTCGATGGCGATCGCCAGGTGTTCGGGCTCCATGAAGTTGCCGTGACGGGCCAGGCCGAACTTGATCCAGTCGTTGAGCATCTTCTCGCCCACCTCCGGGTCCATGTCCATGCCCATGCCGGTCAGCGTCTGGCCCGGGCGGACGATGCCGACGCGGACGCCGGTGCCCTCCAGTTCGAGCTGGACGGTGGCGACCAGGCCGTCGACGCCGCTCTTGGCGGCGACGTAGGCCGACGACCAGGGCCGCGGGTGGGCCGCAACGTCGGAGCCGATGAACACGAAGTCACCGCGGGTGCGCGAGATCATGCCCTCGATCACCGCGCGGTACACGCGATAGGCGCCGACGAGGTGGATGTTGATCTGATCGGCCCAGTCGTCCACCGGCATCTCGTGTCCGAGGCCGACCCGCAGGTCACCTGCTCCGGCGACGACGATCTCGAGGGGGCCCAGCGCCGCTTCGGCTTGCGCCACGGCGGCGGTCACCGACTGCTGGTCGGTGACGTCGAGTGGAACGGCGACAGCCTCGCCGCCGGCCTCGTTGATCCGGTCGGCCAACTCCTGCAGCTTCTCGACCCGGCGCGCGGCCAGGGCGACGGGGTATCCAGCGCCGGCGAGGCGTTCAGCGGTCGCCGCGCCGATGCCGGAGGAGGCGCCGGCGACGAGGACGGGACGGCGGTCGGGATGAGGGATGTAAGCCATCAACGGGCCTGCACTTTCATGGGGAGGTTGGCGAAGCCGCGCACATTGACCGAGTGCACGCGCACCGCGTTGTCCAGATCGATCTCGTAGTTGGAGACACTTCGCGCGACCTCCTCCAACCCGATGTTGGATTCCAGTCGGGCCAGGTGGGCGCCCAAGCAGAAGTGGGTGCCGATACCGAAGCTCATGAGGTTCTGTGCGACATCGCGACCGAGGATGTACTGATCGGCGTCGGCGCCGAAAACCTCGGCGTCGCGGTTGGCCGAGCCGACGAGGAGCAGGACGCGGTGGGTCGCCGGAATGACCGTGCCGTTCACCTCGTAGTCCTCGGCGACGCGGCGCAGCACCATCTGCGTCGAGTTGTCGAAGCGCAGGGTCTCCTCGGTCCACAGCGGGACCAGGTCCGGATCGGCGAGCACACGGTCGAGCTGCGGGCGGTTCTCGTGCGCCCAATAGACGGCGTTGGCGAGCAGCTTGGTGGTGGTCTCATTGCCGGCGACGACCATCAGGAACATGAAGCCGACGATGTCGTCGTCGGACAGGCGCACGTTCTCACCGGACTCCTCGTCGACGATCTCGGCGTCGAGCAGGGCCGAGACGAGATCGTCGCCCGGATTCTTGCGACGCCCAGCGAGCAACTCGTTGTAGTACGTATAGAGACTCAGGAAGGCGTGGACGGCTGCCTCGGGGACGTCGAGGACCCCCTCCTCGCGATGGATCAGCAGATCGGACTGCTCGCGCAGGTAGGCGCGATCGGAGACGGGGACGTCGAGCAATTCGCTCACCACGTCCATCGGCAGCTTGCCGGCGAAGTCGGTGACGTAGTCGAACTCGCCCATCTCCAGGCACTTGTTCCAGTGCTCCCGGGTGAGCTCGCGGATGCTCTCGGCCAGCTCGTTGACCCGTCGCGGGGTGAAGCCCTTGGAGACGAGCTTGCGGATGCGCATGTGCTTGGGGTCGTCCATCGCCAGGAAGGACATCGACTTGCTCGCGTCGGGACCGTAGGCGCTCGGGTCCATCGACACGCCCCATGCGTTGGACAGCTGGACGCTGTTACGGAAGGCGTTGCGCACATCCTCGTGGCGCGACAGCGCCCAGAAGTCGAGCTCGGCGTTGTAGTAGACCGGCGCTTCGGCCCGCAGCCGCGCATACGTGGGGTACGGGTCTTCGTGGAAGTCGTAGGCGTAGGGATCGAACGGCAATCGCTGTTCCATTCCCGCGATGGTCGTGCTCACTGGTTCTCCTTGGGCTGAATCCGGTGGTGCGGTTGGTGCTGAGGTTGGTTACTGCTCGGCGGCGCGCATGATCAGCAACGCCGATTCGGTGAGTCGGTCGGCCGTGTCCTCGTAGGACATGTGGCCCATTCCGGCGTGGACGAGACCGCCGGCGTAGAGCATTTCGAGTGCTTCGACGGCCGGGCCCGGGTTCTCCCAGTCGACGCCGAGTGCGGCCGAGAGTCGGCGGCGGATGAACCCGCCGATGCGCAGACGAAGGTGTTCGACGTCGGGGTCGCTGCCAAGAAGGGCGACGGTGACCGCTCCGCCGATGTCGCCGTCGCCTGTGACGACGAGGGCGATCGAGCGCAGGAGTTCGACGACGCGATCGGTCGGCGACAGGGACATGTCGGGTTCAGCGACGCCGTCGGCGAGACGGCGCCAGAAAACCTCTGCGACGAGGTGGCTCTTGGAGCTGAAATAGGTGTACGCCGTGGCCGGTGCGACGCCGGCCAGCTTGGCGACCGACCGCACGGTGAGGCCGTCGAAACCATCGGTGCGCAGCACGACGACGGCCGCGTCGGTCAGCTTGGCAACCGTGTCAGCCTGCTGCGCGGTGAGGCGCCGTCGCGTCGATTCCTGCGAAATCGAAGCACTTGCCGGGGTGGACATGTGGGCCACGCTACACTATGTTTGTACTCGCGTCTAGACACCTGTCCAGACGGCAGACCAGACAGCATCTCCACCGCTCCGACAAGGGAGAACCCAATGGCATTGCGCCCGGAACACAGCTCCGACCTGCTGATCGACGGCAAGCTCGTCCCCGGCTCCGGCGGCACGTTCGACGTCGTGAACCCGGCGACCGAAGAGGTAATCGGGCAGGCCGCCGATGCCACCTCGGCCGACCTCGACGCCGCCATCGGCGCCGCCCGCCGCGCCTTCGACACGACCGATTGGGCACGTGATCACGCGTTCCGCGCGAAGTGCCTGCGCCAGCTGCGCGACGCGCTGCTGGCCCATGCCGACGAGTTCAAAGAACTCACCACCGCCGAGGTCGGCGCTCCCGCATTCCTCACCGGCGGCCCGCACTTCGCCGGCCCCGCCGAAGACCTGGGTTGGTTCGCCGACCTCGCCGAGAGTTTCGAGTGGACGCGCGACTTGGGCAAGGCCAAGCCGATGGGCATCCCCAACCAGCGCGAACTGCGCTACGAGGCCGTCGGCGTCGTCGGGGCCATCACGCCGTGGAACTTCCCCCACCAGATCAACTTCGCCAAGATCGGCCCGGCGCTGGCCGCCGGGTGCACGGTCGTGCTGAAGCCCGCGCCGGACACCCCGTGGGCCGCGGCCCTGGTCGGCAAGGTCATCGCCGAGGAGACTGACTTTCCGCCGGGCGTGGTCAACGTGATCACCTCCTCCGACCACGCGATCGGTGCGCAGCTCTCGGCCGACCCGCGGGTCGACATCATCTCGTTCACCGGCTCCACCGTGACGGGCAAGAAGGTCATGGAGGCCTCGGTGGACAGCCTGAAGAAGGTCTTCCTCGAGCTCGGCGGCAAGTCCGCGTTCATCGTCCTCGATGACGCCGACCTCGGCGGCGCCTGCTCGATGGCCGGCTTCGCCGTCGCCACCCATGCCGGCCAGGGGTGTGCCATCACCACGCGCCTGTTGGTCCCGCGCGAGAAGCTCGACGAGGCGATCAAGGCGACCGCCGACACTATGAAGGGCCTCGCGGCCGACGACCCGAGCAAGCCGGGCACCATCTGCGGTCCGCTGATCAGCGCGAAGCAGCGCGAGCGCGTCGAGGGCTACATCAAGCTCGCCGTCGAAGAGGGCGGCACCATCGAGTGCGGCGGCGGCCGGCCCGCGGGCAAGGACAAGGGCTTCTTCGTCGAGCCGACGCTGATCTCGGGTCTGGACAACTCCTCGCGCGTGGCGCAGGAGGAGATCTTCGGTCCGGTGCTCGTCATCATCCCCCACGACGGCGACGACGATGCGATCCGCATCGCCAACGACTCCCCCTACGGCCTGTCCGGCATGGTCTACGGCACCGACGAGGACCGCATCAACCACGTCGTCAACAGTGTCCGGACCGGAACAATGGGCGTCAACGGCGGCATCTGGTACGCCGCCGACGTGCCCTTCGGCGGCTTCAAGCAGTCCGGTATCGGGCGCGAGATGGGCGTCGCCGGGTTCGAGGAGTACCTCGAGTCCAAGGCCGTCGCCAAGCCGGCGTAACCACAGCCCGCATAGCCACAACCAACCAAACCCAACAGTTAGGAAAGATCTCATGAGCTCAGGACGCTTCGACGGCAGGACCATCATCGTGACCGGTGCCGCCGGCGGTATCGGCGAAGGCTACGCCCGCGGGCTGGCCGACGAGGGCGCGAACGTCGTCGTCGCCGACCTCAACGACGAGGCCGGCGAGAAGGTCGCCGCCGACATCGGTGGCCTGTACGTGCACACCGACGTCTCCGACCCGGCTTCGGCCGAGGCCCTCGCCGCGGCGACGGTCGAGCGCTACGGCAACATCAACGGCCTGGTGAACAACGCCGCGATCTACGGCGGAATGAAGCTCGACTTCCTCATCACCGTCCCGTGGGACTACTACAAGAAGTTCATGAGCGTGAACCTCGACGGCGCGCTCGCCGTGACCCGCGCGGTGTACCCGCACATGAAGGAGGGCGGCGCGATCGTGAACCAGTCCTCGACCGCCGCTTACCTCTACAGCGGTTTCTACGGCCTGGCCAAGGCCGGGATCAACAACCTGACCTTCCAGCTCGCCACCGAGCTCGGCGGCAACAACATCCGCGTCAACGCGATCGCGCCCGGCCCCACCGACACCGAGGCCACCCGGACGACCACCCCCGAGGAGATGGTCAAGGACATGGTGAAGGCGCTGCCGCTCAAGCGGTTCGGCACCCCCGCCGACCACGTCGGCATGTGCAAGTTCCTGCTGTCGGATGAGGCCAGCTGGATCACCGGCCAGATCTTCAACGTCGACGGCGGGCAGGTCTACCGGCCATGAGCGACGACGTCCGCCTCGGCTACGTCGGCCTGGGCAACATCGGCGGCCCGATGGCCGCACGGTTGGCGCAGTGGCCGGGCGGGCTCACCGTCTTCGACCTGTCCGACGAGGCGGTCGAACGCCTCGTCGAGGCAGGGGCGGCGCGGGCCGACTCCCTCCCAGAGCTGGCCAAGCGAGCCGACGTCATCGGCATCTGCGTCGTCAACGACGCCCAGGTGCACGCCGTCGTCGCCGACCTCCTCACCACGGCGGCACCCGGCACGGTCATCACCGTCCATTCGACGATCGGGCCCGACACCGCCGCCGAGTTGGCGCAGGTCTGTGCCCGCCACGGGGTACAACTGCTCGACGCTCCGATCTCTGGCGGAGCGCCGGGGGCCGAGCAGGGCCGGTTGGCGATCATGTTCGGCGGCCCACGCGAGGCCTACGACCAGGTCAAGCCGGCGTTCAAACTCGCCGGGGACATGTTGGTCCACGCCGGCGAGGAGGTCGGGGCGGGCACCAAGATGAAGCTGGCGCGCAACCTGCTGCACTTCATCTCGTTCACCGCAACGACGGAGGCGTCCCGCTTGGCCGAGGCCGCCGGGATCGACTTGGAGAAACTCGGCCGAGTCGTTCGCCACACCGACGCCATCACCGGTGGCGCCGGGGCGATCATGCTGCGCAAGACGACGGCACCGATCGATCCCGACGACTTCTGGTACGGCGTCTTCACCCACGTGGTCAACTTGGGCAACAAGGACCTCGACCTGGCGTTGGCGCTGGGCGGGCAACTCGACGTCGACCTTCCGCTGGGCACGATTGCCCGCGCCGAACTGGCGCCGGGCCTCGGAATCGTCGACTAGTACCAGAGCCAGAGCAGAGCAAGAACCAGAGGAGCACAGAGGCATGAGTTCAGGAACCGCCGTCGGCGGAGAGGGTACCGAACAGCGCAAGCGCGGCGTCGACAAGATGTCGGAGGTCTATGGCTGGGAGATGTCTGACGGTCCCGGCCTTCACTTCGGGCACACCGCCGACCAGTTGTTCGCCGAGGTGTGGACGCGCGAAGGTCTGTCCAACCGCGACCGGCGCCTGCTGCTGCTCGGCCTGCTGGCCGGCAACGGCCACACCGACGTCGCCGAGATCCAGGCCGGAGCGGCCCTCGGCAATGGCGAGCTCACGCCCGAACAGCTCGAGGAGATCGCACTGTTCCTCTGCTACTACGCGGGCTGGCCGGTGGGGACGAAGATGAACTCGGTGTTCGGCGGCGCGATCAACAACTGGCGCAAAGCGCAGAAGCAGGCATGAGCGTCGCGTTCGTCGAGCTCACCGGGGGCAAGGGCTGCTCGTTGATGAGTGCGACGGCGGGCCCCGACCTGGTGGCGCACGACTACACCGAGACCGAGTACGCCGCCAGCGGCACCGTCGGCGGGCGCACTCCGACCGGTGACGCGCCGCCGGCCGATTTCACCACCCGCGTCGTGGTCCGCCGCCCCGCTCATCCGGAGCGGTTCAGCGGCACGCTCGTCGTCGAATGGCTCAATGTCAGCTCCGGTGCCGACGCCCCGGCCGAGTACACCTATATCGCCCAAGAACTCGTCCGGGCCGGACACGCGTGGGCGGGCATCTCGGCGCAATACACCGGGGTCGAGGGCGGCGCCGGGTCGGTGCAGCTCGATGTCGCAGCGCCGGGACTGGCCCAGGCCGACCCGGAGCGCTACGGCGCCATGAACCACCCCGGCGACGCCTACTGCTACGACATCTTCGGTGCGATCGCGGCCGCCCTGCGCGGTCCTGGTGGACCGCTGGCAGATCTTCGGGTCGAACGAGTATTGGCCGTCGGCGAATCGCAGTCGTCGATGGCGCTGACCACCTACGTGACCGAGTTCGCCGAGGGCGACGACGCGATCGACGGCTACCTTGTCCACAGCCGGCCTTTTGGGCGCCTGCCGTTCGCGCAGGTCGGGGCACCGGCCGACATCACGCTGGCCTACGAGGGCGGGCCCGTCCGCTTCGGTAAGCCCGCCAAGCCCGTCGTCGTCGTGCAGACCGAGACCGAGTTGCTCACCAACTTCAAGTACTACCTGGCGCGCGAGCCCGACAACGAGCACCTGCGGGTCTGGGAGGTCGCCGGCTCGGCACACGCCGACCTCGTGCAGATCGGACCGTTCGAGGAATATCTCGGCCTCCCCGATCCCGTGAACCGCGGGCAGCAGTTGTTCGTCCTGCGCGCCGCACTGCGCCACCTGGATGCGTGGTCGCGCGGTGGAGCCGCGCCGCGCAGTACACCGCCGCTGAGCCTCATCGAGCATCCTGACGCCGAGCCGACGCTACAACTCGACGACGTCGGCAATGCCGTCGGCGGGGTGCGCATGCCCTGTGTCGAGGCACCCACGCAGGTACTGACCGGCGTCGTCGCGAATCCGGTGTCGCGGATCCATCTGCTCTTCGGCGCGACAAAGCCGATTCCCGACGAGGCGCTGGCGGCCCGATACGGGTCTTCCGAGGGCTACCTGAAGGCGTACGAGCAGGCCGCTGACGCTGCGATCGAAGCCGGTTTCGCCGTTCCCGAGGATCGCGCCGAACTACTGGACGGCGCCAACCCCGACCTAATCCCCGGCTGAGCCGTCCCCGCTCTTCGTCGAGCGTGCGGCAAGGCCAGCCCGCCGCACGCTCGGCGTCAGCTGAGGGGCTCGGTGAGGAACTCGTCGGTCAGGGACTTGACCACACCGGAGAAGACGTGGCCCACATGGCCACCCGGGTACCACTCGATGCGCCCACCCCAATGGTCGTGCAGCTTCTGCGCCGCAGTCACCCAGGTGACGCGGTCGTTGAGCGCAGCGATCACCAGGCGCCGATCCGGCTCGGCGTAAGGCATTACGGAAAGCGGGTCGACGACCGATGTCACCGCGGTGACGCTGTCGCTGCGAAGCAACTGCGCCGCGGTCTTGCCCAGTTCACCGGCACGGTCCATGTGGTGGGCCAGCGTCGAATGCACGCCGAGCATCGGGACCAGCGCCAACACTGACGAGACCGACGGCTCCAGACCGGCGACCATCGCCGCCAGCGGACCACCCAACGACGTTCCGGCAATCGTGATGTCGGCCGGTGCGGCCGAATTCGCCCACGCGACGAGCGCCCGGATCTCGGCGATGGCGCGCACCGTGACGGCGACGTTCTCCAACGGGTCGAACCCGGGGTAGTCGACGCTGGGGTGGGCCCGGGTCCCGTGCGCCGGCAGCACCGGCAGGATGACGTTGTATCCGAGCTTCTCGTGCAGGTGCGCGGCCCGGAAGGTGAAGAGGTCGTCAGGCCGGCCCTGCCCGGCACCGTGCACCCAGATGATCCAGCGGCGCCCGGGTTCGTCGTGGGCGAGCACCCGCGCCGACACCACACCGTCCAGGTAGGGCGCGTACGGCGCCAACGGCCCGGGCAGGTTGACCTCCGGGTAGAAGTCGATGAGTTCGTAGACCGTCGTCGTAAAGCGCTTGCGGGTGCGGCGCAGGATCGTCGGCACCGGTTGCGGCTGGTTGACCCCGGTCACGCCGAGTTCGGTGAGAATCGGTGCCGCCTCCTCGCACCGGGCGACATCGGAGGCCAGGTCGTCGATGGATGACACGTCGCGCACGATCGAGTTGATCGCGACGAAGAGCTCGTCGACGGCGGACTCACCGACCGTCCGCGCCCCCACCTTCGACGGCGGGATGCCCAGCCGGTCCGATCCCCGCGCCGCTGCGCGCGCACTGGCGACCGCGCGGGGCATCACGTTGGCGAACAGCCCGACCCGCGCAACCGTCGTATCCCATTTGCTCAGTCCCACGTCACTCACTTCGCCTTCTCGTCGGGTTTGGCCGCGGTTTCGGCGGACAGGTCGAGCATCCCGCGCTCGACCAAGGCAGCCTCTACTGTGTCGAGCGACTCCGCCACCCGGCCCAGGAACCGCTCCGGGTCGGGCATGGATTCGGGCGTCGTGATGAGGCCCATGCTGATCCGCCCGGCATAGCTGTAGGCGGTGAGGTTCACGTCGGCCGGCGCGATCGCCAGCGCGAAGGAAATCCAGTCGACGACCTCGATCTGCCCGACCCAGCGCGTCTGGCGCGGCCCGGGGAGGTTCGCGGTCGTGATGTTGTTGACGACGCGGGGCACCACCGGCGCGGCCAGCTTCCGGAACACCGGCCCGGTCCGACCGGTGTAGACGGCGATCTGATCGGTCAGCTCGAAACCGACGGTGCGCCGCTTGCTCACCGCGGCGGCGCAGCTCTGCGCGGTCGCCGTCAGGCGGTCGACGGGGTCGTCGATGTCGGTCCGCAGGTAGGCCAGTGCCGTGGAGATCTCGTTGCCAGCGGTCCGGTTGGATGTCAGGTCGGCAGCGACGCCGAACACCGTCACCGACGGGGACCGCAAGTCCTCGCTACGGGCGATCATCTCCGCGCGCTTGGCACCGGCGATGACGCCGTGCAACGCGCCGTTGACGGTCGTCTCGGTAGCGACCGCGACGCGCTGGATCCGCGCCAATGCGAGGTCGGCACTCGCGCAGCGCCGCTCCCCGCCGCTGCGCGTGGAGAAACTGTTGCGCGCGGACTCCATCGGCTGGGGCACCAGATGGCGGTCCTCGAACCGGCGGGAGTTGACGACGCCCTTGACGAAGCGTGCGGTCGCGCCGGGCACGTCACGGATCAGCCTCTTGGACTCCTCGCGCGCGTTGGTCAGCAGTTCCTCACGCTCGACCGGCTCCAACTCGCCGATCGGGCAGGGCGCGACCGTGCCGCCCTCCTCCGACGTGGCGATCATGAAGGTGTTCAACGCCGCCAATCCGTCGGCTACCGCATGGTGCACCCGCACGACGACGGCCTGCTGGCCGTCGGCGAGGCCGTTGACCAAGGTCATCGCCCACAGTGGCCGGGCGCGGTCGAGCTGCTCGACGGCCAGATCGGTGAGGATCGCATCCAGGGCATGCCGGTCCCCCGGCTCTTGCGCGGTCCGCTCGTCCAGATGATCGGCAACGTTGAAGTTCTCGTCGTACACCCAGAACGGCCGGGCACTGTAGGTCTGCGACGCGGTCTCAACGCGTTGCGTCGCACGCGGAAAATGGCCGAGGTAGTCCGGCAGGACCTCGATCAACTCGTCCAACGTCACGGGCTTGCCCCGGCGCGACGAGTCGATGATCGCCACCTTCAGCGTGTGCATCGGAGTGGTGGGGTTCTCCATGTTCAGCATCAGGGCGTCATTGCCCGAAAGCCGCTGCAGTCGTTGCATGCTTCAGCCCTCCTTCGGTGACAGGTCCCGTTTGAGCACCTTGCCGGTGGCGTTACGCGGGAGAACCTCGATGAAATGGATATCGCGGGGCACCTTGTAGCCCGCAAGCTGTGCCTTGACGTGCGCCTTGAGTTGGTCGGCATCGATGCTCGCGTCACTGCGCACCACGTAGGCGGCCAATCGCTGGCCGAACTTCTCGTCATCGACACCGATCACCGCGACCTCGCCGACGCCGGGGTGCGCGTCGAGGACCTGCTCGACCTCGAGCGGGTAGACGTTCTCCCCACCCGACACGATCATCTCGTCGTCGCGACCGACGACGTAGAGACGACCGGCCTCGTCGAAACGCCCGACGTCTCCGGAGAGCATGTAGCCGTCGGCGTAGTCCTTGGTGTCGGTGCTGGTGTAGCCGTCGAACGACGACTCGTTGGCGACGGCGATCTTGCCGACGTCGCCGACCGGCAGCGGACGCAACTCGTCGTCGAGGATCCGGACCTCGGTCCCGGCGATCGGCCGTCCGGCGGTGTCGGGCGCGAAGCGCAGATCCGCGGGGGTGGCGGTGCTGATCAGGCCCGCCTCGGTCGCGTTGTAGCTGTTGTAGACGACGTCGCCGAAGCGGTCCATGAACGCGATCATCGACTCCGCGCGCATCCTCGAACCGCTCGCGGTCGCAAACCGCAACGACGGCATCGGGCGAGCGTCGAGGACCTCGTCGGGCAGGTCGATGATCCGCTCCAGCATGACCGGTACAACAGCGAGCCCGGACGCGTTGTGCTTGCGCACGAGGTCGAGGGTGCCGACCGGGTCGAAGCGACGACTCATCACCATCGTCACGTGCATGGTCGAGGCGATCGCCATCTGCCCGAATCCCCACGCGTGGAAGATCGGTGCGGCGATCACCATCGTCTCGCCCCCACGCCACGGGATGCGGTCGAGCATCGCCGCCAGAGACATCACGTCGGAGCCGCTGGTGGCGCGCTTGGCCCCCTTAGGGGTGCCCGTCGTGCCCGACGTGAGCAGGATGATGCGACCGGGTTTGCGCGGGCGCGCCGGGCGCTGGCCGAGGCGGCGGACGATGAGCCGTTCGGCGGTGTCGGGATCGTCGCGCAGCCCGGTGCCCTCCTGCCACGACCACAAGCACGGCATCGTCGGGTTGGCGTCGCGGGAGTGGGCGATCAGGTCGGCGAACTCGTCGTCGGCGATGACGATGTCGGCGTTCTCGCGCAGGAGGACGTCGCGCAGCTGCGGCCCGGCGAACCCGGTGTTCAGCAGGACGGCGTCGGCGCCGAGGCGGATGGTCGCGGCCAGCGCTTCGATGAGCCCGCGGTGGTTGCGGCACATGATGGCGACGGTGCGCGGCGTCCGGCCGGCCATCTCGGCGAGCCCGACGGCGAGGGCGTCGACACGGGCGTCGAGCTGCGCCCAGGTGAGCGATCCCGCCTCGTCGTACAGCGCGGTGTCGCCCGGGTGCTGCGCGGCGGCCAGCCCGATTCCGCTGACCGCGTTGGTTCCACCTTGGCGCCGCAGCGACAGGCCCATCCGCAGGTAGCGGTCGGGGCGCAGCAGGGTCAGGAATCGGCTGCGCACGAGCACGCTGAAGATCCAGGTCAAGCGGGAGATCTGATCGCGGATGCGGTTCATTGGTGTCCTCAGCCGATGATGGGGAATCGGCGCTCGTCGGAGAGTTCGTCGAGTGCGGCCTGCATGCGGGAACGGATGAGTTCGTCGACGGCGTCGATGTCGGGGTCGGCGCCGAACTCGGCAGTGATGTCGATCGGGTCGAGGACCCGGGTGACCATCTTGGAAGGCAGCGGAAGGTTCGGCGTCATGCCGAGTCCGAGGCCGAACGGGAAGCCGAGGACCAGCGGGGCGCGCTGGGCGCGGATCAACTTGTCCAGGCGCAGGAACTTGGCCAGGCCGGCGCCGTCGTTGAGGAAGAGTTGGGTCTCCTGGCCGCCAATGGTGACGATGGGGACGATCGGCACCCCGGCCTTGAGAGCTGTGCGGATGTAACCCTGGTTGCCGTTGAAGTCGACCTTGGCCCCGTCTCGGGTCGGGCGCATGGCGTCCCAGTCACCGCCGGGGAAGACGAGGGTGGCCATGCCGTCCTGGAGTGCGGCGACCGCGTTGCGCGGGTTCGCGGGGAGGAACCCGAATTTGCGGAAGATGGCGTCACCCTGGCCGATGAAGATCAGGTCGTGGGCCAGCGTGCACAACGGACGGTCATCGCCGAACTCCTCGGAGAAGGCGACAGCCAACAGTGGGACGTCGTAGGCCAGGGTCCCGCCGGAGTGGTTGCTGACCAGCAACACGCCCCCTTCGGGCACCTTCTCCATGCCGGTGACCTCCGACCGGAAGTACATCTTGGCGATGGTCCGCAGCAGCGGCATGACCCGCCCGACCCATACGGGGTCCCAGCCGTCGGTCTTGGGCGCGGAATCGTCCGACTCGGGTGCATCCCCCTTCGCCGACGCGGAACCGTCTTTACCCTCTGCCATCGTTCCCCCCTCCGAGCCATGAAAACCCGCCGTGCGCTGGGCGACAAGCGGATCTGAGTGTGTTTCACACTAGACTAGAACACGTTCTAGTTTTGCGGCAACCGCCCGAGCTGTGTCCACAGTGAATCCTCATACTGAAGAATCGACTCGTGCGCGTCTTGATCACCGGTGCGACCGGATTCGTCGGCGGCTGGACAGCGGCCGCCATCGCCGAGCAGGGCCACGAGCTCCGCTTCTTAGTCCGCAGTCCCGACAAACTGCGGCGAACAGCAGATTTCTTCGGTTTCAACGGCGACGACCACGTCGTCGGTGACATCACCGATCCGACGTCGACGGCGAGCGCCCTGCAGGGTTGCGACGCCGTCGTGCACACCGCAGCCGAGGTCGTGCTGCAGCACACCGACGACGCCGACGACGACGCCATGGTGGCGCGCAACGTCGCCGGCACGCGCAACATCGTCGGCGGTGCCGTCGATGCCGGTATCGGGGCCATCGTCCACGTGTCGAGCTCGGTGGTGCTGTGGTCGAAGACGCGGCCGATACTCGACGGCGAGTCGCCGTTGACCGGCGGCGCCGGGGCTTACGGACGCTCGAAGACCGCCGTCGAAAAGTACGTCCGCGACCTCCAGGACCGTGGGGCACCGATCGCGATCACCTACCCGTGCGGCGTCATGGGTCCCGCCGCCGCCGGCCACCTGGGCGAATCGGGCGACGGACTGTTCAGCCTCGCCGACGCCGGTGTCCTCGGCCGCACCGGCGGACTGACCGTCGTCGACGTGCGCGACCTAGCCGACCTACACACCCGGCTCATCGAGCCCGGCCACGGCCCGCGCCGCGTCGCCGCCGGCGGGCACCGGTTGACCGGTCGAGCGCTGGCCCGCGCAATGTCGGCCGCATCGGGACGTCGGGTCCACTACATCCCGATCCCCAACACTGCCCTCGTCGGGCTGGGCCGACTCGCCGACCGCTTCCGCAACCTCGTCCCTGCCAGTCTCGAGCAGCTCAGCGAGACGGCGGTCGATTACCTGCTGTATCCGCCCGACCCCGACAACTCGACCGCCGAGGCACTGGGCGTCACCTTCCGGCCGATCTCCGAGACCTTCGAGGCGGTTTTCGCCTCGCGCAACGACCGGAACACGCAAGAGGCATAGCCTGAAGCCGTGTGCACCGATGACACGGATGCGGGAACGCCCGAACCCTTCACCGCCGCTGACGCCGAGGCGGTGCGGCGGCTCTGGGAACCGCTGGGCCTGCCCGGCCTGATCGACATCCACACCCACTTCATGCCGCGCAACGTGCTCGACAAGGTGTGGGCCTTCTTCGACGGCGTCGGGCCCGCGTTGGGCCGCGAGTGGCCGATCCACTACCGCGCCGACGAGCAGGTCCGCTCCGACGGTCTCGAGGCTTTCGGGGTGCGTGCCTTCACCTCGATGGTCTACGCGCACAAGCCCGGCATGGCCGCATGGCTCAACGAGTGGGCAGTCGGCTTCGCCTCCCGCGAGCCGCGCTGCCTGCACACGTCGACCTTCTACCCCGAGCCGGGCGCACTGCAGTACACCGCCGACGCCATCGAAGCGGGGACACGGGTCTTCAAGGTGCACGTGCAGGTCGGCGACTTCTCCCCCGCCGACCCGCTGCTCACCGGGGTGTGGGGACTCATCGCCGACGCCGACCTGCCCGTGGTCATCCACTGCGGATCGGGTCCGGCTCCGGGGCCCTACACCGGGCCCGGCCCGGTCGCCGAGATCCTGGCCCGCTTCCCGTCGCTACGGCTCATCGTCGCCCACATGGGCACGACGGAGTACCTGGACTTCCTCGACCTCGCCGAACGCTACGAGAACGTCGGCCTGGACACGACGATGTCGTTCACCGATTTCGCCGAGGTCGACTCGCCGTACCCGCGTGACGCGCTACCCCGGGTAAAGGCGTTGGGCGACAAGGTCTTCTGGGGCTCGGACTACCCGAACATCCCCTATCCGTACGCCCACGGCATCGAGGCCCTCATCGGCCTCGACCTCGGCGACGATTGGCTCCGCAAGGTCCTTTACGACAACGCGGCCCGACTCTTCGAGGTCTAGCCGTCCTTGCCGGTGAAGTCGGCAAGCGCCTCGGCGTTGGCGCCGGTGCCCATGAGTCGGCGGAACCACGCGCCCTCGACCTCCTTGGCCGCGCGGACCTGCTCGCTGATCGGCGCGACCATCGTCTCCTTGACGGCCATCAGACTCGCCAGCGGCTTGTCGGCGAGCACGTGCGCGTGCCGATAGGTCGTCGGCATCAATTCGTCAGGCTCGCAGACGTCGAAGACCAGGCCCATCCGCTGCGCCTGCGCGGCGTCGATCCACTCCGACGACATCAGCATCCACGTCGCGTTCTGCCGCCCGATCAGTGCCGGCATGAAGAACGACGACGAGGCCTCCGGTGCGACGCCCAGCGCGGTGAACGGGCACTTCAGCCGCGCCTGCGACGACATGAACACCAGGTCGGCGAAGCCGATGATCGTGGCACCGATTCCGAGGCCGATCCCATTGATCGCGACGATCAGCGGCTTAGGGAACTCGGCGAGCGCGTCGACCAGCCCGGGGAAACCGAATTCGCCGGGCACGAAGTCGGGATCACTCACGCGGGCCTGCATCTCCATCAGGTCGGTGCCGGCGGAGAACGCCCGTCCGGCGCCTGTGATCACGACGACCGACACGTCGGGATCGGCCGCAGCGTCGCGCAGTCCGCGCGCCGTCGCGTCGTACAACGCCTCGTTGAACGCGTTGAGCGCCTCGGGGCGGTCGAGGGTCAGCGTGCGGACACACCCGTCGTCGTCGATTCTCAGCATCGGTACCTCTCCTCGTCGTCTCAGTACTCGTCGAACGCGCGCAGCTGCGACCAATCAGGCCACGTCAGCTCCCAGAGCCGGTGCAGCTGGCCGTCGAGACAGGTCGCGATGAGCACGACTTCGATCTTCGTCGGCTCCTCGTCGGGGCGTTCGGTGGTGATCCAGACGCGGCCCGCCACCCGGTCGTCGGTAACGACCCAGGCCTGCTCGTCGTACTCGACGGCGTAGCTGATCTCCGTGGCGTACACCCGGCGATGGCCGGCGGCGAACTGCTCGTAGTCCTGCGCGCCGCCGTTGGTATGGAGCAGGAAATCAGGGTGGTAGTACCGCTCGATGAGTGAGGCGTCCTTGCGCTCGACCATCTGCTCGAACATCTCGACGAGCAGGTCCTTCGGGTTCACCGTGACCACGATATCCGTACTTGATCACGTAGTTGATCACGTAGTCGCCCCGCTGTGTCGCACCATGGGCGACCGGCAATGTGATGCGGGTCATAGTTTGTCGATCGACCCAGGGAAGGACCCTTCACATGACGACCACCGAGCTCCCCGCTTCCACCGAGACGACCGCTCCCGACTTCCTCGCCCGTGCGCGCGAGGTCGCGCAGCTGATCGAGGCGGAGGCCGATCAGATCGAGGCCGACGCCACCATCACCAAGCCGGTGTATCACGCCCTCGCCGACGCCGGCCTGTTCTGGATGTTGATCCCCAAGCGCTACGGCGGCGGCGGGACCGACATCGTCACCGCCTTCAAGGTGATCCAGGAGATCTCCCGCGCCGACGGATCCACCGGGTGGGCCTTCATGGCCAACTCGTGCAGCGCGGCCGTGGCGGCCGGCTTCATGAACACCGAAGGCGGGCAAGAGATCTTCGGCGAGCCCAACCGGGGTATCACCGCCGGCATGATCGTGCCCACCGGAACGGCCGTCCGCGTCGACGGCGGGTACCGGGTCAACAGCCGTTACCAGTTCGCCAGCGGCTCGGCCCACGCATCGTGGATCGGCGCCGGTTTCGTGGTCACCGACGAGGACGGCAACCCGATTCTCGACGCCAACGGCGAGCCCGACTGCCGCATCGCCTTCCTGCCGCGCGAAGAGATCGAGTTCCTCGGCAACTGGGACGTCATGGGCATGGTCGGCACCGGTTCCTACGACTACGCGGTGCACGACCGCTTCGTCCCCGACAAGTACACGATGGAGACGTTCGCCACCGACCCGACGCAGGAAGAACCCGTCTTCCAACTCGGACTCCTCGGCATCGGCGTCGGCGGCCACGCGCCCGTCGCGCTCGGACTCGCACAGCGTGCGCTGCAGGAGATCGCCGGCATCGTCTCCACGAAGGTCCGGCCCGGCTACGAGGGCCACGTCGGCGACTCGGACCTCTTCAAGCTCGACTTCGCCCGCAACGAGGCGCAGTTCCGGGCCGCGCAGGCCTTTGTCTACGAGGTCTTCGGCGACGCCCAGGCCTCCGCGGCGGCCGGCATCGAGATCACCGAGGAGCAGCGGGCCCGACTGCGCCAGGCGACGACGTGGGTCCAGGGGGTCGCCGGTGACATCGTGACCTTCGCCGCCCGGTGGGCCGGTAGTGCCACGGTCCGCAACCCCAGCGCGCTGGGCCGGTGCGTCCGTGACGCCGCGGTCGCCACCCAGCACGCCCTCGTCGACCGGATGACCCTCGTCGACGCCGAGCCGGCGATCATCGCGGGCTACCTGAAGTAGAAGGGGGACCGGTCATGGGACGTCTTGACAACAAGGTGGCGCTGGTCACCGGCGCCGCGCGCGGCCAGGGCCGCTCACACGCCATCCGCCTCGCGGAGGAGGGTGCCGACATCATCGCGATCGACATCTGCGCCGATGTCGACACCACCGAGTACCCCGGTGCCACCGTTGAGGACCTCGACGAGACCGCTCGGTATGTGGAGAAGACCGGTCGGCGGGCGGTGACCGCCGTGGTCGACGTGCGCAACCTGAAGGATCTGGAGAAGGCGGTGCGCGACGGGGTCGAGGAACTCGGCCGTCTCGACACCGTCGTCGCCAATGCCGGGATCTTCTCGTCGGCACCGCTGCACGAACTCACCGAGCAGCAGTGGGACGAGATGATCGCGATCAACCTCACCGGGGTGTGGAAGACGATGCGCGCCACCGTCCCCATCCTCATCGAGCAGGGCGAGGGCGGATCGATCATCCTCATCAGCTCCACCGGCGGCCTGCAGGGGTTCCCGAACTTCGCCCACTATGTCGCCGCCAAACACGGGGTGACCGGCCTGGCCCGCACAGCAAGCAACGAGCTCGGGCAGTACAGCATCCGCGCCAACTCGATCCATCCGACGTCGGTGCTCACCGACATGATCGACCACGAGGCGATGTACAAGCTGTTCCGCCCCGATCTCGAGCATCCGACGCACGAGGATTTCCGGGAGGCCTGCCAAACCGGGATGAACGTGCTGCCGACCCCCTGGTTGGAACCGGTCGACATCTCCAACGCGGTCCTGTGGCTCGCTTCCGACGAGTCGCGCTACGTCACCGGGATCGCATTGCCGGTGGACGCCGGCGCCCTATCCAAGGTCTGACACTGTCCAAGGTCTGATCCGACCTGCCGCCGCGCCCCGCCCCGGTCACCACCGGGTGCGGGGCGCGGTTTCGTCGGCACCGCCGCGCACGACCGTCGCGATCTGTGCTCGGCGGCCGATGTTCAGCTTGTGCAGGATGCGTTCGACGTGGCCTTCGACGGTGCGCGTCGAGAGCACCAGTCGCGCGGCGACCTCCTTGTTGGTCAGCCCTTCGACGACGAGTTCGGCGACCTCGCGCTCGCGTTGCGAGAGACTGTCCCAGGCCTGGCCCGCCAACCGTCGCGCCGGATCGGTACCGGCGGCCCCGTCGTCGAAGACGTAGTCGAGGAGCTCGGCGACCGACATCGACTCGCCCGTCGCCCACCACCGCTGGAAGCCCGCGGTGCCCAGGTCCGCCCGCGCCTGCTCGACCGCGTTCGCGCGCAGCGAGTTCCAGTGGTCGGACCCGTAGAGCTGCTGGCCGATCGAACCCCACATCGCCGACGCCGCGCCCAGGACGACCGTGGCCTGCTCGCTATCGCCCTGCGCGACCAGTGACCATCCCAGCAGATCCGACATCAGCGTCATGCCGATGATGTCGCCGAATTGCCGGTGCCCGTTCATCGCCCGCCGCGCCTGCCCGGTGGCCTGCGACGCGTCCCCACTGAGGAAGGCAACCAGACCCAGACCGTAAGTGGCGTAGGAGTGGTACCACTGCTCGCCGACGGCCTCGGTAGCCGCGTACACCTCGGCAAAGACGTCGGCGGCCGCGTCGATCTCATTCGTCGCACTAAGCAACATGCCCCGGTGGATCCCCAAGGTGGCCACGAGGTCGGCCTCCGCGTCGATCTGCGCGTACCGCGTGCGCGCGGTCGTGAACTTCGTGCCCGCCGAGTCGAAGTCCCCGGCGAAGAAGTCGCGCAGGCCGTCGGTGTGGATCGCGAACGCCGCCGTTTCGGCGTCGTGCTCGCGCTCGGCGAGTTCGCGGGCCCGCTGCAGTGAATACGCAGCCGATTCCCGGTCGCCCTGCAGGGTCTGCAGCAGCGCAAGAACACCGAACATCCGCGTCTTGTCCGCGGGGGACGCCTGGGTCAGGTCGAGCGCCTTGGTGAGCCAGATGCGGTGCTCGCGCGCGGAGATCCCGCACGCCCACAAGAACCGCGCGCGCCCCAACGCGAGCGTCGCCGGGGCGGTCAACGCGGCATCGTCGCGCGAGGCGACCGCATGCTCGAGCGCGGCACGGACATTGCCGCGGTTCTGCTCGACGACGGTGGCCTTGGTCAGCTGCTCGGGGCCGTACCAGTGTTCGGCCGAGTCGACGATGATCCGCGCGCACCACTGCAGCAGCCGCGCGTTCACCCGGTCCCGGCCGGGCTGGGGCAGTTTGCCCCAGCCGTACTCGCGGATCGACTCGAGCATGCGGAACCGGGCCTGCCCGTGATCGGCCTCCCGGATGACCACCGATTTCGCAACCAGTCCACCGGCCGCCTCCATCACGAAGGCCTCGGGGAGCTCGTCGTCGGCACACACCTGCGCGGCGGTCTGCATGTCGAACCCGCCCACGAACACCGATAGCCGCGACCACAGCAGTTGCTCGGCCGCGCTGCACAGCTCGTAGCTCCAGTCGATCGTGGCCTGCAGGCTCCGGTGCCGCGAGGTGCGGCCGCGCGACCCGACGGTCAGCATCGACATCCGCCGCTCCAACATGTCGGCCAGCTCGCCCACGGACATGAGGTTCAACCGCGTGCAGGCCAGTTCGATGGCCAACGGGAGGCCGTCGAGGCGACGGCAGATGCGCTGGACGTCGGGACGGTTCTCCTCGTCGAGGGTGAAGCCCGCGAGGACCGCCGCCGCTCGTCGGGCAAACAGCTCGACGGCAGGACTCACCGCCTCGGGCCCGTCGATCGGCAACGCGGATAGGTGGAACACGTACTCACCCGGGATGGAGAGGAATTCCCGCGAGGTGGCGAGGATGCGGAGGTTCGGCGTCGACTCGACGAGGCGTGCGGCCAGCGCGGCGACCGCGTCGACGACGTGCTCGCAGTTGTCGAGGATGAGCAGCATCCGACGGTTGCGCAGGAAGTTCACCAGTGAGTCCTCGGCAGCGCGGTCGTGGGCGTCACGGGTGTCGATGGCCAACAGGTCGCAGACGGTCTGCGCCAGGAGTTCCTCACTGCGGACGATGGTCAGGTCGACGAACCGCACCCCGTCGGGGAAGGCGCGCCGGAACTCATCGGCCGCCCGGATCGCCAGGCGCGTCTTACCCATGCCACCGGGGCCGACGATCGAGACCAGCCGGTGCTCGCCGAGGAGCGCGCGGAGTTCGCCGAGCTCGCTGCGCCGGCCGACAAAGCTGGTCGCGGGTTGCGGAATCCCCGGGGAACTCGACGGCGACTGGTTTCGCGGCAGATCGGCGGTCGTGTCGCTGCGCAGCCGACCGACCTTACGCGCCAACAATGTGCGTGACCTGGTCCAGCCGATCTGCCGGCCGATCTCGGCGATGGAGATCTCCGGGTCGGCCAGCAGCAGTTCGCGGATGTCGCGGTCGGCGGCGTCGGTCGCGGACCCTTTTGCGGCTCGGTGGTCGTCGGGGGGCTCCGTCAGCGACAGTGCGCGGCGCACCGTGTTGCGCGACATGCCCAGCCGCGCCGCGATCCCCTTAATCGTCTCGCCCTCGGCGCTGGCCCGGTGGATCTGCGCCCACTCGTCAGCGTTCACCCGCCCGCCTCTCCATTGAAGTGATATGGATCACTGTTCTCCAGTGGCGCAGGCACCTGCAACCCCGGTGGTCAACATGTGTCAGCGGTGCGTCGCCACCCCTGCCGACACCCACCCGACAACCCGCAGAACACTGCATTGACCAGCGCATTGTCTGCGCTGGACGGTGTCGCGAGTGGTCCCGTAGCTGATCACGTAGTCGAACGGTTATCGCCGACCGCGCCGCCAGGGAAAGTGATTGGGACCACATCGAACAACCCGAAAGGACGACCCCATGTCCCAGAGCAACGCCGACGCCCTCAAGGCGGCCTTCGCCGCAGCCGATGCCGGCGACCCGACGCTTCTCGTCGCCCTCTACGACGACGACATGACCTGGGCGGGGTTCACCGTCGAGGGGACCCAGCGGGTCTACACCAAGGGCGAATTCCTGGAGGCCTTCGGCATCCTCGCCAAGCTCGACGAGGCCCGCAACGTGGTGGGTGCCGTCGACATCGTCGGTGACGAGATCGTCACCGCCAACATCGACATCTACCGCCGTCTCGGCGATCAGGTGCTCGACACGACGATGGTCATGGTCCACCGCTTCGTCGACGGCAAGGTCACGCGCGGCGCCGACCTGGTGCCCTCGTCGTTCGAGAAGTTCTGGTCCGCCATCGGGATCTCGGGATAGCGGGCCGACCATGACCACAGTGCTTCCCAGCCCGCGCACCGCAGCGGCCCCCCGCGCACACGTTGCCCATCCCCACGTAGCCACGGCCCCCGCACCCAACAGCTTCCGCGCCGGCCGTCCCGTCATCCTCGCCGACGATGTGTGGGGCTCGGGCTGCGACCTGATCGCCCCAGCCGCCGCCATCGACACCCGCACCGTTGCCGAGATGGTCCGGCGCGGTGCCGGATTCCTCTGCGTCACGATCGACTTCGCGACGGCGCAGCGCCTCGAGTTGCCACCGATGGTGTGGCAGCAGTCGATCGACGAGGTCGGCGAGCGGATGTGTGTGGCCGTCGACGCGGTCGACGCCACGACCACCGGGATCTCGGCCCACGACCGCGGCGTCACACTGCGGGCCCTGGCCGATCCCCGCTCGAGAGCCGCATCGTTCACCCGTCCCGGCCATGTCATGCCAGTCGTCGTGCCCGACGACGCCCCGTACATCGACCGGGCGGGCCTCATCGCCAAGGCCGGGCGCTACCTCGCCGGCAATCACGGCTCGCTCGGCCACTCGGTGGCTTACACCGCGCTAGTCTCGAATCGGGACGAGACCCAGATCGCCAGCCCCGACGAGGCCGACGACTTCGGGCTTCCGGTGCTCACGTACTCCGCGCTCATCGCCCTCACCTCGTAATCCCCTAGGAGAAGTCCCATGTCCACTCCAGTCTCCGACGACCTGGCGACGCGCTTCCGTCATGCCATGGCCCATCTGTGCGCGCCCGTCACGATCATCACCGCCATGGACGACCGACGACCACACGGCACGACCGTCAGCGCCGTGATGTCCCTGTCGGTCGAGCCTCTGCTCGTCGCCGTCGCACTGGCGCAGACCTCGGACACACTCACCCTCATCGAAACCTCACGCCGGTTCGGGGTCAATGTGTTGGCCTCGCACCAGCACCCGATCGCCCTCAAGTTCGCCACCAAGGGCGAGGACAAGTTCGCCGAAATCGGCTGGCAGCCCAGCGGCGAGGTCCCGCGGATCGACGAGACCGCCGTGTGGCTCTCTTGTGAACTCGAGAGCCTGCTCCCTGGCGGCGACCACACCATCGTCGTCGGCCGGGTGCACACCGCCGACACCAACACCGACGCCGAGCCGCTGACCTACCACCGCCGCTCGTTCGGCACCCACGCCGCGCACGACTGAGATATCGCTCGTCGGCAGTGAGTTTAGCTATCCTGAACAGGTGAGCCAGCCGCGTCCGTCGATCGGGACAAGGCTGCGCTGGGCCCGCCGCACCCGGGGCATCACCGGCCGGGAGCTGGCTCGGCGCATCGACGTCAGCCCGGCGACGATCAGCCAGCTCGAGAACGACAACGCCCACCTCACCGTCGAGCGCCTGGAAGAAATCGCCGTCGTCCTCGACATGCCGGCCGGTGCGATCCTCACCGCCACCGCGCCACGCGAAGACTCGGCGACACGCCCATCCACGACGAGGAGCGCCGACTCGCCCACCGGTCGCGGCAACTGGCGGCGATACGAACCGCTCGCCTTTGACCCGATCCTCGCCGCGGCCGTCGACGAACTGCTGGAGGTCGGCTATCACGGCACCACGATGCGCCGGATCGCCGCCCGCAGCGGCGTCTCGGTGCCCGCGATCTACGGGCACTACGAGAGCAAACAGGCGATCCTGGTGCGCATCCTCGACGACGCCCTCACCGATCTGGAGTGGCGCACCGCGGCGGCGGTGGCCCAAGGTACGGACCCATCGGACCGGTTCTGCCGGGCCGTGGAGAACCTCGCACTGTTCCACACCTACCGCCGCGGGCTCGGGTTCATCGCCGCGAGCGAGGTACGCGCCCTGGTGGGCGGTAACCGCGAAGCCATCACCGCGCGCCGCAACCGGCAACAGGAGATCGTCGACGAGCTCGTCCACGAGGCGGTCGCCCTCGGCGTGTTCACCACCACGATCCCCGACGATGCCGCGCGCGTGGTCGTGTCCATGTGCGCCGCGTTGCCTACCTGGTGGCGGCCGTTCGGACGATTGAGCCCGGAGGCGGTCGCCACGGAGTACGTCGACTTCGCCCTCGCCCTCGTCGGTTACCGCTGAATCAGCCCATCAGCCCCCGGCTGATCACCAATCGCTGGATCTGGTTGGTGCCCTCGAAGATCTGGGTGATCTTGGCTTCGCGCATGTACCGCTCCACCCGGAAGTCACGAGTGTACCCGTACCCACCGAGCACCTGGACGGCGTCGGTGGTCACCTTCATCGCGGCGTCTGTCGCGACCAGCTTCGCCGTCGAGGCCTGGCGCGAGTACGACATGCCCGCGTCGCGCCGACGCGCGGCATCGAGGTAGGTCGCCCGCGCTGAATCGACCGCGGCGGCCATGTCGGCGAGCAGGAAACCGAGCCCCTGGTGGTCGATGATCTTGCGCCCGAACGCGGTCCGCTCGTTGGCGTAGGCCACCGCGTCGTCGAGCGCCGCCTGCGCGATCCCGACGGCCACCGCGGCGATACCCAGGCGCCCGGAGTCCAGTGCACTGAACGCGATCTGCAGACCCTGCCCCTCGTCGCCAATACGACGCTCCGCCGGGATGAACGCACCGTCGTAATAGGCGGCGGTGGTGGGGATCGCGTGCAGGCCCATCTTCTCCTCCGGCTTGCCGAAGGTCAGTCCGTCCAGGCCGTCGGGTACCAGGAAACACGAGATGCCCCGAGAGCCCTCGCCGGTGCGGGCGAACAGGTTGTAGAAGTCCGCCCGGCCGCCGTGGGTGATCCACGCCTTGGTGCCGGTGACCAGGTAGCCGTCCTCGCCGTCGGCTCCGCTGGACGGCACCGCCTTGCAGGCCAGCGCCGCCGCGTCCGAGCCGGCCTGCGGCTCGGACAGGCTGTAGGCGCCGATCAGGCTGCCACCCAGCATCTCCGGCAGCCACCGCTGCTTCTGGTCGTCAGTCCCGAACGCATTGAGCGGGTGGCAGGCGAGACTGTGGACGCTGACCGCCACGCCCACCGCCGCCCAGCGTGCGGCGATCTCCTCGAGGACCTGCAGGTAGACCTCATAGGGCTGACCACCGCCGCCGAACTCCTCCGGATACGGCAGGCTCAGCAACCCCGCCTCGCCAAGGGTGGCGAAGACCCCTTCCGGGTAGGTCTCGGCCTTCTCGTGCTCGTCGACGATGGGCGCGAGGACCTTGTCCGCGATCTCGCGGGTGAGGTCGATGAGGTCGTGCGCCTCTTGGGTGGGCAGCAACCGGTCGACGCTCAACGGGGCCACTCCATCCAGAAGTCGAGCTCCAGATCGTGCAGGTCAACGCTCGGGTCGACCTGGTAGGCCGCGAAGTCGGTGACGCCGTCGGCGGCGAGCACCTCCTCGTCGACGTAGCACTGCCCGGTCGCCACGGATGCGGGCTTGGAGATGATCGAGATCGCGGCGTCAGCCATGATCTCGACGGTACGGCTGCGCGACACCATCTCCGGATCCAGGATGTTGCGGACCGCCGCGGTGTCGATGGTGGTGCGCGGCCACAGCGAGTTGGCAGCGATCCCGTCCGCGGCCAGTTCGGACGCGAGGCCGATGGTCACCAGCGACATCGCGAACTTGGAGATCGTGTACGCGGTGGGGACCTCGAGGAACCACTTGGGCTCGAGCCTGATCGGCGGCGAGAGGGTCAGGATGTGGGCGTTCGACGAGGCCCGAAGGTGCGGAATGCACGCCGTCGAGAGGGAGAAGGCGCCGCGGGCGTTGATGTCCTGCATGAGGTCGTAGCGCTTCATGTCGATGGCGTCGCTGGGCGTCAGGTTCAGGGCGCTGGCGTTGTTGACGACGACGTCGATTCCCCCGAACCGCTCGACCACCGCGGCAACCGCACTGCGCACCTGCTCGTCGTCACGGATATCACCGACGATGGGCAACGCGCTGCCGCCGGCCTGCTCGATCGCCTCGGCCGCGGTGAAGATCGTGCCCGGCAGTTGCGGGTGGGGTTCGGTGGTCTTGGCGATGAGTGCGATGTTGGCGCCCTCGCGGGCGGCGTGCACGGCGATCGCCTCGCCGATGCCCCGGCTGCCGCCGGAGATGACCAGGGTCTTTCCCTTCAAACTTGTCACGGGGTTTCCGATCCTTTCGTGGTGATTGCAGTGGCGGAGAGGTCGCGCAACTGGCGGCGCAGGAGTTTGCCGGTGGCGGTCTTGGGAATGTCGTCGAGGATCTCGACCTCGCGCGGCACTTTGTACGTGGCAAGCCGCGCCTTCGCGTGGGCGACGATCTCCTCGCGGGTGGCAGACTGTCCCGGCCGGAAGCTGACGAATGCCTTGACCGTCTCACCGCGGTAGGCGTCGGGGACGCCCACGACGGCAGCCTCGCGTACCGCCGGCAATTCGTAGAGGACGTCCTCGACCTCGCGCGGCCAGACCTTGAAACCGCTGGCGTTGATCTGGTCCTTCTTGCGATCGACGAGGAAGAACCAGCCGTCGGCGTTCATGAAGCCGATATCGCCGGTGCGCAAGCCCCGCGGGGTCAGCGCCTCAGCGGTCGCCTCCGGCTTGTCCCAATATCCGACGACCACCTGCGGGCCCTCGATGAGGAGTTCACCGGGCTCGCCGGCGGGGAGTTCCGCGCCGTCGTCGTCGATGACCCGGACCACGGTGTCGAAGACAGGAACGCCGACCGCGCTGGTGCCCGACGCCTCATCGTGCGGTGCCCGGCTGCCTAGCGGAACGGCGATGGCCGGCGAGGTGGTCTCGGTCAGGCCGTAGATGTTGTGGATGGTCGAGCCGAACCGCTCCTCGAACGCAGCGAGCGTCGCCGGTGGGATCGGTGCGCCACCGGAGTAGATCTTGTTCAGTGACGCCAGCGCCTCGCCGCTGGCATTGGGGGCGTTCATGAGCGCGATGAACACGGTGATGGATCCGACGGTGAACGTGGCGCCGTGGGCAGCAATGGCCTCCACCGTGTCCTGTGCGTCGAAGCGGTAGGTCAGGATCAGCGGGGCGCCGGTGAGCAGGGCCAGTGCACTGTGCCCGACGATCCCGGTGACGTGGAACATCGGCGCCACGCCGAGGATTACGTCGTCGGGCCCGATTCCGATCCAGTCTCGATAGACCCGCGCGCTGAAGAGCAGGTTGGCGTGGGTGGTCATCGCCCCCTTGGGCGGGCCGGTGGTGCCGGAGGTGTACGTCAGCACCGCGACGTCGCCCGGGACGATGCCGGGGCGGGGCGGGACCTGTCCGCGGTGGGCCGAGATCAGCTCGAGCATGTCTGAGGTATCGAGGCAGGGCGGGGCCTCGACACCGGCGAGAGTGGCATCCGAGCGAGATTGGTACTCGAGTTCGGAGGTCGTGACGATGGTGCGCACAGCGCCGGTCTCCGGGATGGTCGAGGCAACGTCGCGGTACAGCGACCGCAGCGTGATGAGCACCGCGGCACCCGAATCCGAGAGGATCTCGCCCAACTCCTTGCCCCGGTACATCGGGTTGGCCGACACGACGATGCCGCCGGCCTTCCAGACGGCCAGCTGCGCGATCACGAACTGCGGGATGTTCTGCAAGTACACGACAGCCCGCTCGCCTGGTTGGAACCCGGCATCCTGCAGGGCCACGGCGAAGGCATCGCTCTGGACGTCGATCTCGGCGGCGGTGAGCGTGGCGTCGAAGTAGTGCAGCAGCGGTTTATCGCCCTGGACGGTAAGGCGGGCGAAGGCGTCGAGGATGGTCGTGACCGCGTCGTCAGTGTCGGTGAGGCCGCGGCGATTCGCCGGATACTGCGACAGCCACGGCCGATCGTCGTAGGCACCCATGTTGAACCACACCTCCACCAAGACGGAATACCCGTGAAGAACGATCGTTCGGGTTCACCTATGGTTTCCACATCGGGTCTCATCTGTCAATATGTCGCCGGAATCCTCTGCCGTTTCATGCCTTAGCTTTAGTATTTCTAACTTCCGCCCGTCGATGACCGTCTTGAGCTTTAGCTTATCTAACTGTGTCCATCGGATGATGAGCTTCCCTTGACTCTGAGCTGTGCATTAACGCATCCTCGATCTGTAACGAGCGTTCGGTTCCTGGCCGAATTCGTTCCATTCCGTCGCCGCTCGAGAGGACTCATCATGGCCATCCGCACCGCAACCGCCTACCGCGAGGGACTGCGAGATGGCCGTCGCGTCGTCTATCAGGGCAAGCAGGTCGACGATGTGACGGCATTCGGCGAGTTCACCACCGCGATCGCGCACTCGGGACTGGCCTACGAGATCGCCGAACGACACCCCGAGTTGGCTATTGCCGACGACGGCGACGGCCCCTACACCGCCTTCTACAAAGTCCCTCGCACCGCGGAGGACATCGTCGCCCGCGGTCGGCTCATCGAGACGGTCTCCCGGATGGGAGCGGGCACCATCGTCCTCAAGGAGGTTGGCAGCGACGCTCTGTTCGCCCTGCTCCGCGCACTCAGTGGCCAGGGACATGACAATGCCGTCGAGTTCTATCGCCACTGCTGCGCGAACGACGTCGCTCTTGCCGTCGCGCAGACCGACGTCAAAGGCGACCGGTCGCTGCCTCCGCACCGCCAGGCCGACCCCGACCTCTACGTGCGCGTCGTCGACGAGGACGCCGATTCGATCACCGTCTCCGGCGCCAAAGTCCACACGTCGTTCAGCGCCAATGCCGACGAACTCATCGTGCTGCCGACCCGCGCGATGGGCCACGACGACGCGGATTGGGCGGTGAGCTTCGCGATCCCGATGGACACACCCGGCCTGACGCTCTACGTGTCGCCGTACCTGCACGGAGAACCCAACGGGTTCGAACACCCGATCTCCAGCCGGCACAAGCTACTGGAGAGCCTCACCGTGTTCGACAACGTGCGCGTCCCCAAGGCACGAGTGTTCCTCAACCGCCAACCCGAACTGGCCGGCCCGCTGGCGCTCGCTTTCGTTGACTACCACCGGTTTACCGCCGTCAACTACAAACTGCCCGTCCTCGACCTGCTCGTCGGCGCGGCCATTGAGATGGCGCAGGCCAACGGCATCGCATCTGCCGGTCACGTGAAGACGAAGCTGACCGAGCTCATCACCTATGCGGAGACCGTCCGTGGTTTCGCCGACCTCGCCGCACTGCGCTCGATCAGCGGTGGCAACGACGTCCAGTTGCCGGACCCGCTCGCGGTGAATATGGCCAAGTACCACTTCGCCCATGGTTTCCACGCCGCGACCGCGACACTCATCGACCTGGCCGGTGGCCTCGTCGCGACGGGTCCCGGCGGCGACGACTGGGCCGATCCGCAGACCCGCCGCGTCCTCGCGAAATACTTCGCGGCAGCCGCGCCCGCCGAAGAACGACTGCGACTCATCCACCTGATCGGCGACATCTGCACCGGCCAGTGGGGCGGCTACCAGTCGGTCCTGGCGACACACGCCGAAGGATCACTCGAGGCCGAGAAGCTGCAGATCTCCCGCGCCTTCGACCCCACGCGGGCCCGCGCCGCGGTGGCGCAGGTCCTGCGCGAGGCCGCAACGTCTGACCAACGCGACGCGGTCGGGGTCTAACCGACGCGCAGTCCCGACCGAACCTCGTCGCCTACCGACGGGCGGGTGGTCGGAGTCGTTCGCGTGTCGTGCACGGAGGACCGGCCCCGACCGGGCCTATTTCACTATTAAGTTCTCAATCAACGCACGCCTCCCCCGGGTGGGGCCGCTCATTTCTGCGCCGGGCCCGATGCTCGGGCGGCGGCAACTGCTACTTCGTGTACTTCGTTAGGCGGCGGTGTCGGCCATAGTCAGGGTTCGTCGGTGGTGACTACGCATCCAACCGGTTTCCCCGGTCTTGTCCGGTGGTTGGAACCACGGGTGATGGTCGTAGCCGATGCGTACCTTCCACCCTTGGGCGTGGATCGCCCCGTGATGATGTCGCGGACACAACAACACCAGGTTCTCCACCACCGTCTGCCCACCGTGGGCCCACTCCACAATGTGATGGGCCTCAGTCTGGCCGGCCGGACGTCCACACCCGGGA